>ENA-OSEY01000530-OSEY01000530.1-marine-metagenome-genome-assembly--contig:-NODE-530-length-27998-cov-7.357437_pt1 | contig 27998 bp, 42 predicted proteins | sample MGYA00248465_ERZ534230 | MGnify/ENA primary metagenome ERZ534230 (study PRJEB26409, sample SAMN06344110) | marine metagenome | isolation source: Sea water from surface | place: Atlantic Ocean:Southern...
CAAAAGATGATGTCAAGAAAGTAATTGATAGTTGTAGAAAGAGATTAGGTAAACCAACTACTCGTAAGATAGTAAAACAAGAACCAACACAAGAAAAAGAATCATGTTGTGACGATCCTTATTGTCCAACAAGTACAGTAAAAACTCCAAGAGGTTTTAAACAATAATGGCACAATGGATTGCAGCAGTCTCTAGAGGACACAACGCTAGTGTAGCACTACTAAAAGATGGTGAGGTTGTATTTAATATAGAAGAGGAGAGACTAACTAGAGTAAAATATGATGGTGCACCACTAGCATGTATCAATAAGATAAAAGAGTTTACAGATAAGTTAGACTATCTTATTTTGGTACACACTACAAGATTAGATCAACATAATTTTAGGATGGATTACTGTGGTGATGATCCTTACTTTGGTCTTGCTAGAAAGATAGGTTTGATTGATAAACCTAGAGATACTGAGTTTGGAGAGTTACCTGAGAATGTAATTGACATGGGAGACAATCACCATAGATGTCATGTTGCATCAGCATTTTACAACTCAGGATTTGATAAGGCAGTAGGTGTTGTAGTAGATGGTGCAGGTTCATGGGTTAAGTTTGGTAGTAAAGAAAAATTCTTAGAGGATTATTGGGAGACAGAAACAATATTTGATTGTGCATACCCAGATATATTTGACACAAAATATAAACATATAGGAACTAAATTTGCTGCACCTGTATGTTACTATAATAGATTTGATAGTTCATTTTGGGATGGGTTTGGTCAAGGAATAAGATACGAGTCAGAAAAAAATACATACCATGAATTGTTTGCCACACCATGTGCAGGTATCGTAAAATGTTACGAGGCAGTAACTGAGTATTGTGGATTCCCTGCTATTGAGGCAGGAAAAGTTATGGGATTGTTTCCTTACGGAAAAAATCCAGAGTATCTACCACCATTTTTTAAACAACTAGGCATTGCTCCAGCTCAATCTGCAAGTAGAGATGTATTTACTCCTTACTATCCTAACGGTGCTATCTTTAATATGCACATGATGCCAGAAGTATTAGACATAGGAGATGAGGATGAGGAGAATCCAAACTTATATAATTGTCAGAATAGAAAAGATGCTGCATGGAAGATACAAAAGGAGTCACAAGAACAAGTTTTACAATTAATTCGTAAGGCAGTTAGGGATACTGGACATAAGAATGTGGTATTGACTGGTGGATATGGACTAAATTGTGTTGCAAACTATTGGTATTTGGAACAATTAAAGGACGAAGGTATATGTTTGTATGTCGAACCGATAAGTAATGATTGTGGTACAGCACTAGGTGGAGCGTACCTATGGCATCATAAGATCAATCAAGACACTAGGCAACGAAAAGCAATTACTAACCTTTACCTAGGTCCCAAATATAATTACACTAACAAGGAGATTGAAATGACTAGCAAAAAATACAATGTACAAATAGCAGAAGCAACACATGAAACTGTTGTAGATCTAATACAAAACAAAAATATTGTTGCACTATTCCAAGGTAGATCTGAAGCAGGTCCTAGAGCATTGGGTAATCGTTCCTTCTTATATGATCCTAGAGATCCTGATGGAAAAGATCATGTTAATACTGTCAAGAAGAGAGAGTTCTTCAGACCATTTGCAGGTACAATATTGAAAGAACATGTGCATGAGTGGTTTGATCTCCGTGGCATGGAAGAGACACCATTTATGATGTATGCAGTAAACTGTCAACCAGGTATAGAAGAAAAGATACCTGCTATCATTCATGTAGATAAGACATGTAGGATACAAACTGTAACAGAGGAACAAAATAAACATTACTATGATATTATTAAGACATGGTATGATGCCACTGGTTGTCCTATCATATTCAACACATCATTTAACTTGGGTGGAGAACCATTAGTAGAAACACTTGATGATGCTATCCGCACAATATCTACAAGTGATGTTGAATATCTTTACTTACCAGAGTATAATAAAATTATCATCAGTAAAAATGAAGTTTGACATGAACAGTCCTATGAGTCCAGTGTTAAATACTAGAGAAACATACTCTAAGTGGTTGCAAAAAGTTATCACAGAGGTAGAAGTCCAGTTTGAAAATGAAGAACCTGCATGGATACCTTATGATACTCTCATTGCTATCATGAATAGATTCGCATGAAACTAACACAAGAAATCATCGACAAGATACAAGAAGCAATGCTTCATACCAAGAAGGATGGTACAGTTAACTGGAAAGATACTGATGAGATTGAGGTAAATCTAGCAGGAACTTTTGCTGCAGATAGATTCATTGTCATTAAGAATAAGACAAACGATCCAGTAATATCTGCACAACCACATCCTCATTTTGATTATGAGAAGAAGGTGTGGTTGAAAGATGGTAGAGAAGAGTACATGGAGCAGTTGAAAGCATTAGATGAACAGTATGTAAAAGATAGGGACAAATGTTAATCTTTTCTTTTATACTTTCATTATTTGCTAATCATTTACCTGTGATGTATGTTCAAGTACCACAGTGGGCAGATGATTGGGCAGTGTGTGCAGTAGATATACCTGACGCAAAATGTCATTGGTATGTCATGTCACCTGACAATACATTTGGTGAGGGGTTTGATTGGGAAAGTGCACCTTGGTTTGATGCTAATGGTTTGAATGACATAGCACCAATGGAAGCAAAATCAGTCCTAGAAAAATTACAGGAGCAGGAATGAAAACTATCTTTGTTAATGGTACATTTGATTTACTTCATCCTGGTCATGTATCTTTGCTTAACTGGGCAAAATCTCTTGGAGATTACCTTGTAGTTGGTATTGATACTGATGAAAGAGTAAAAGAAAAGAAGGGATCTAGTCGTCCCATATATAATCAAACTGACAGGGGAATCATGTTAGTTTCTATGTCAGCAGTTGATGAAGTCAGGTATTTTGATAGCGATGAGTCGTTAGAAAACTTGGTAAAAGAAGTAAAACCTGATATAATAGTAGTAGGTTCTGACTGGAAAGGTAAAACTATCATCGGATCTTATTATGCTGCTGAACTTAAATTTTTTGATCGTATAGAAGAGTATGCAACTACAAAGACAATACAATGTATTATTGATAGGGGATAGCTGCACTGATGAATGGGCATACGGATCTTGTGATCGTCTAAGTCCAGAAGCACCTATACCAGTCATGAAATTTAGGGAGCATCAGAGTGCACCTGGCATGGCAGCAAATGTAAATGAAAATTTAAAATCTCTTGGAATAAATGTAAATTTTCTAACTAATAGAGAGAAGATTGTAAAGACAAGATATGTAGATGATAGATCTAATCAACAGATAATGAGATTAGATACAGAACCTGTTGTAAAACCATTACATCCATCACAATTAACTATGGCAGCAATGCATAGTGAGTATGATGCTGTTGTTATATCTGACTATGATAAAGGATTTGTAGGGTACGATATCATAGAGTTGTTAGCAAAACAAAATCCTAATATAAAAATTTTTATTGATACTAAAAAGAAAAAATTACCCACACAATATAATAATATAATTTACAAAATTAATAAGAAAGAATTTGAATTATTAGATCATGATTACATACCAAGAGGAGAAAATATTATTGTAACTCATGGTGCTAATGGTGCACTGTGGAATCATAAAACATTTCCTGTTCCTATCACTAGAGTATTTGATGTGACAGGTGCAGGTGATACATTTTTAGCAGCATTAGTATTCTACTACATACAGTTACCATCTCTTGATGAGTCTATTAATTTTGCTAACAGATGTGCAGCAATCGCAGTCCAGAATCCTGGCACATACACATTGACAATGGAGGATGTAGATGGAATCATTAAACCCTAAAGTATTTGGATATCATACATCACACAACGCTTCCATCGCTGTTTTAGAAGATGGAAAAATAAGTTGGGGAATAGAAGAGGAGAGAGTTAGTCGTAAGAAACACGATCAAGTTCCTGCGTTATCAATCACCAATTATCTCAACGAGAATGTTGATATTGCATTACATTCTTCACTAATACATCCAGATCATATTGACAACATTAATTACACAATGAATGTATGTCAAAGTTTAATTAAGAAAGCAACTGGTAGACAGATTCAACCAAAGAAAACATTATATGTTGATGAACAAAAAGAGATGTCTGGTTGGTTTAAACGACCACCAGAACCTGAGATGGTTGACTGTAGTGAGAACCATCATCTGTGGCATGCTGCATTAGGATTTTACAACTCAGGATTTGAAGAGGCAGCAGTGTTGGTTGTTGATGGTGCAGGTGCATGGGTAGATAAATCTGGTCATGAAGTGGAAACAATATACAAAGCATCTTATCCTTGTAATTTTGAAAAGATATCTCAATCGGCAGCTCCTTGGCATACCTTGATGGAGAATCATCAGATTCAAAATCCTGCTTTTGGTTTTGGATTTGTTTACTCTGCAGTGAGTGCCTACCTTGGATTTGGAACTCTAGAATGTGGTAAACTTATGGGACTATCAACATATGGTGAAGAGGATCCTAACATTAAACCTTTTCTTGTTGATGGAAAGATAGATGAGAATATGTTTGTAAGATATGTACATGGTATAAAATTAAATCCATATCCTTACATTCTTGATAGAGATTCATGGTGTGATGTAGTCAATAAAAAATCTACTGATCTTTCTAAACATAAACATCTAGTCAATCTTGCATGGAGATGTCAAAAAGATTTTGAAACTTACATGACCAACAAAATAAAAGAAGCATTGAAGGTAAGTAATAACATAGTATTAACAGGAGGTTGTGCACTAAATTGTGTAGCAAATTATGAATACTTGAAACATCTACCAAAAGATGCTAAACTATATGTTGAACCTAATTCAACTGACGCAGGAATTTCAATGGGAATGGCGATGTATTGTTGGAGAGATATCACTAAATCGACAGAGATATTTCCTCTTAAAAATCTTTACTTAGGACCTGCAGATAATGAGATACTGTATTGATATCGACTCAACAATTTGTACACCTGGCAAGTGTGGAACTTGTAGATATGAGGGATCTACACCCATGAAAAGTAGAATAGATAAACTCAATGATCTATATGATGAAGGTCACTATATAATATACTTTACTGCTCGTGCTATGGGGAGGTCTAGTGCTTTACCATATGAGGAGGCAAAGAAAAAGGCAGAAGATTTATTCAAACCTCTCACTGAAGCACAACTAAAGATGTGGGGTTGTAAGTATCATGAATTGATCATGGGTAAACCACATGCTGACATCTTTATAGATGACAAAGCAATGAATAGTGAGGATTATTTTGAAGAAACTACCTAAATTCGTACACAAAGGTTGGGGATATGAGAAGTGGATTGCTAACTCTCCAGAATATTGTGGCAAGTTATTGTTTATAAAAAAGAATCATAGATGCTCATGGCATTATCATACATTGAAAGATGAAACTTTCTATCTACAATCAGGAAAGATTCAACTATCATATAGTTCAGAAGATGATAGAGATAAGGCAGAGACAATAACATTAGAACCTGGTGATGCATTTCATTGCACTAGAGGAACTAGACATCAAATGTTAGCACTAGAAGATGCAGAACTATTTGAATTTTCTACACAACATTTTGACTCAGATTCAAACAGAGTTATACCTGGAGATTGATGGATATAAAAAATAAAGTAGAAGTCATTGATAACTTTATTCCTGTAGAATATCAGAATTTAATTTATGATGTTTTGATGGGAGGGAGAGACTTAGAAGGTGCTGATGACAATGGTTTTCCTTGGTATTTTACAGAAGATGTAACAGCAGCAGGAGAATATGATAGTCAACATAGACCTGCTTTCAGTCATTCTTATGTAACATATTATGAGGACGATGAAGCATTAGCAGATCCATATGTAGAGAGTGACTATCATAGATTGTTTGTACCTATGCTTAGAAGAGTGTGTAAACATTTAGATATAAAAGGATTCAATGTTACTCAAGGAAGATCTTTCTTACAATTACCTTTAGGATTGAAAAGCACAACTCCTGACTCACCACATATAGATATGATGGATGAGGATCATCTTGTAGCATTATATTATGTCTGCAACAGCGATGGAGATACTATCATTTACAATGAGAGACAAAGAAGTTCTAACTATACAATTAAAGAGAAGGTAACACCGAGAAAAGGAAGGATAGTTCTCTTTGATGGTAGATTATATCATACAGCAGAGCAACCTAGATATCATAGTAGATGCGTAGCAAATTATAATTTAATGTATTAGAGTCGGTCAATATATTCTTTAACTGTTAAGAAATTATAATCTTTTAACCAATCCATGTCTGCTATGGTATAATATTGGTACTTACCTTTAAGATGAGGAGGAAATGGTATTGGAACAAGTGACGACCCAGTTTTTAGTGAAATTAATCGAGCTACAGTGTCAACTGATGTTGGCTGCCCTGTGCCAAGATCGAATATGCCAGAACCCGCAGTGTTTTGTAACACTATCTTCACCACATCCCCTACCCACACATAGTCTCGAAGAACCTCATCAGACCCCTCAAATGGGTGTACCAATCCAGTTGCCCGAGCCTGCCACCAAAACTGCGACACAAGACTCGCCATCAACCCTTTAGATTCTTCACCTGATCCATACACATTGAAGTATCTGAACCCTTGTATGTGTTCAAACTCATCTATGTTATCCATAACCCAGTAGTCAACTGTAGTTTTAGATAGAGCATAATAATTTAATGGATTTATTTTATCTTTTTGTGTGCCATATACTGATGCTGAACTAGCATACTTGACTGGGATCTTATGTTTGATTGCTTTTTTAAATAATTCTATAGAAAATACAATATTATATTTGTAGATGGCATCAATATTAATATTAGTTGTAGATGATAGTGCACCTTGATGTATAATCATGGACACTTCATCCCATCTATTGAACTGTTCTAAAAAATTAAAGGCATTATCTACATCTACTGGTAAAATTAATTGTTGTCCACTCTCCAGACTATTTTTAAAGTGCTTACCGATGAATCCATCAGATCCTGTAAGGATAATCATACTGTATTCTTTACTTTATATATTATAGCATAGATAAATACTAAAAAAAGTGCTTAGAGCCGTGATAGGAAGACTTGCATCGTTAAAAACTACATTTCAACTAGGTACAGTATCAAATACCTTATTGTATACTGCTACCGACTTGATTACAATAACTGTCTCGGCAGCAAACCAGACGGAGGATAAACTCACCCATTCAGTTTCCATATCAGGTGACAGTGGTATTAGATCTGCAACACTTAAGACAGGTGGTAGTGGATATGTTGATGCTGTTAACGCATCACCAACTGGAGGTAATGGTACAGGAGCAGTCGTTAGTTATACAACAACAGGTGGTGTCGTAACAGGTTTAGATTTTGTATCAGATGGTGCTGAGTATCTGGTAGGTGATATTCTTACACTCACTAACCCTAATGCAGGTGGTGTCACATCCATAGGTCCTCTCATTGAGGATTCTCAGACAGGAGAGACAGGTGGTAGTGGGTATTCACCAGAAGGATATATCTATGGTGTTGCTACAACTGATAGAGGACCTACTGGTGTAGGAACTGGAACTGGATCAGGGTTAACGGTTGACATATATGTTGATGGAAATAACAAGATAACTTCTGCGGTGCTTAAAGATGAAGGCCAGGATTATGAGGTAGGAAATATTATTGAGATAACAGGTGCTAATGGTAGTGGAGCAAAGTTTGTTGTCTCTTCAGTTCACGGTAACAGTGCTACCATACAAGTGGATGAGATATATGATAATAAAGATTCAGATTACTTAGCATATGGTATACCACTGGAAGTTGGTGGCAACGAATTGTATGAGAACATAACCTTAAAGAAAGGTGATACAATTTATGTTGCTTCATCTGAACCAGGCGTTAGTTTTGTAGCAATAGCATCTAAGACTTATCCAAATATAAAATTAGACATACAAAATAAATTAGGAAGACAGAATGCATTTATTAGTAGCACTGCTTACCCTCAAATTAATGACAACATAGGACTAGCAACTGCTCTTTATGATGGTGTAGCAACCTTACATGTATCAAATAGAAATTCTGATAAAGGTGCAGCAGTATCTTTAGGTATAGCATCAGGAGACATTAGTACATTTGATGTTGCTGATTACTTTGTATTTGGAATGAGGTTAGATCCTCTACAAGACATGGTGATTGACAACATAGGTATTGCCAGTGGTCAGACATTAGTTACAAGAGCATCACAAACTGATGTGGCATTTGCTGCATACACAGAACCAGTGGTTGAAGGACCTAGTGGTGTAGGAACTGACGGTAATGTCAATACAATAGGTATCATAACTGCAAATAGTTTTGTTGGTGATGGTTCTGGATTAACTGGTGTCACTGCTGCAGGTTTTGGTGTCAGTATTACTGACAATGGTAGTAACATAGGTGTTGCTGCTACTATAAACTTTGGAGAGTTCTTAGATGTTAGTCCTCTTTCTGCAGGTATCGCTACTGTTAGTGTATCAAGTGTAGTAGGAACTGCTCAGACAGCACAGGTTGCTGAGAGTCTTGCTGTAGGTGTTGCTGTCACTCTAGCAACCAGAGCTACACAGGCGGACTACGCAACCAACGCAGGATCTGCAGGAGTATCATCAGCATGCTCAGGTAATTCAGAGACAGCTAGTGTTGCATCAGGTATTACAAGTGACTTTGATATCATTACAAACAATCCAATCAGAACATTTGATAAGTTCATCGGTGATGGTAGTTTGCTTACTAATATCACTGCAGTTGGTACTGGTGTTGAGATAAAGGATGGTTCAACTGTTGTAGGTACTGCACAAACCATAGACTTTGGATTAAGTCTAGATGTAAGTCCATTAATAAATGGTAGCACTACTATTTCGGTACAGAAGGTTCCTCATGCTGACATCTGTGGTGTTGCTAGTTACTCTGATAAGTGTGGTGTTGCTACCTTCGCAACCAACGCAGGGATCGCCTCTAATGCACTCAACGCTAACTTTGCTGCTGCTTCATCGTTCTCTACCTTAACAGGTGCTGCAGATACATCTAAGAATCTTTACACTGAGCATGCTACTCCATTCAAACCACTACCAACAACTATCGGTAACAAGACTGCAAACCATAGGTATCTTGGCATCGGATCTGATAGATCAGTCAATGTCCAAGGTTATGAATCACCTTACTTAAGATTTGAGGTAGGACAGACATATAGATTCCAAAATACAAACAACAACATTTATCCTCTTAAATTCTACTACAATGCTGCAGGTACTGCAGTTGGATTTGGTACTACAAGTCCAGTAGAGATGACTCAGGGTGTCACTGTGACTGGATCTTATACAGATATTGAGATTACTGAGGAGACACCACAGTTATTCTACTATGGCATGGGTGTTGGATCTACTATGGGAAGTATGGGTAACTCTATACAAGTATTCAACAATGAGTTCCATAAGTTTGTAAAGGTTGGAGAGTACAAGAACCTTGCAGGACTTAAGACATGTACACACACTCAAATGTTTGAGGGTCGTGCTACTGCATGGTACATGAACACTAACTTAGGAGTTGGTAACAGTGACTATACACCTGGCGATAGATCACACAATGTAAGTTCTATTGTACAGAATAGTACAGGTGTTTACACTGTCAACTTTGCTGATGAGATGAATGATAATAACTATGCTGTAATGATTGATGGTAGAGGAACTACCAATTTTCCTGGCGGTATTGTAAGAGCAACAGTGTTTGATAGAACAACAACAGGATTTGGTGTAACGATTTACAACAGCATCCCTGCAGTAGAAGATCTAAGGGATGTCAACATAGCTGTGTTTGGAGGTCAAGACGGAGAACCTACATTCCTCTAAATAATATTTTACCTGTGCTATAATGAGTCAAACGGTTTCTGTTGATAACATGTTTGTAATATACTCCATGAATGGATGTCCATATTGTGAAAAAGTAAAAGAGTTGATGAGGTTGACAAAACAGCAGTATGTGGTGTATACTTTAGATGAGCACTTCACTATAGAAAATTTTGAAGAAGAGTTTAATACAAGAACCTTCCCTCAAATAGTTCTAGATAATTCTAGTCAAAGAAAACATATCGGTGGTGCTGCTGAGTTAGCTCAGTATTTTAAGGAAAAAAGTCTTCCTAAATAAAATCAATTACTGGAGGTAATGATGTTAGCAATAGCATTAACTTTCGGCACTATCCTATTGATAGGAACAGCAATCATATCAGGTATGATTGGATGGGTGCTAAGAGAATACATGTTTTACCATCATGATCGACACAATCAAGCGATAACATCTCACCCAGAGATGTATGATGAGGATGGAAATCTCATTCCAACTGAACTCCTCGCTCTTAGATTCGATCCTACACTAGACCTTGAGGACGAAGAAGACTAATTTTTTAAATTATCATGCCTAAATTACCACCCAAACCATTGGTTAGCGAAGTTTTAGACGCTGTTCATAAAGCAAAAACAAAAGCGAAGAAGATAGAGGTACTACAACAGTACGACTCTAAAGCATTAAGGTACTGTCTCATCTGGAACTATGATGAGAGTCTTAAGAGTGCCTTACCAGATGGTGATGTCCCTTACACACCTAACGATGCTCCAACCCCAGATGCACAAAGCAAACTTGCATCTGAGTACAGAACATTGTATAATTTTATTGTAGGAGGAAATTACGACATAAACAACACTCGAAGAGAGGTATTGTTTATTCAACTCCTTGAAGCACTTCATGCTGATGAAGCAGAAGTATTATGTTTAGTAAAGGACAAAAAACTTGCCAAAAAATACAAAATCAGTTTCCCAGTCGTCAAAGAAGCCTATCCCGACATCAAGTGGGGGAACAGGGTCTAGCGTGTGGACTGATGCAGACAAAAAGGAAGCAAAGGAAGTGTATTCAATAGTAATACACGAGGCAGACTGTACCTTAGACAAATCTCAAGATAAAGGTCTACCTACTAGTGCATACCTTGTTGAGTACACTGTTGACAACTCAGATAAGTTGCACTATGATGTGACTATTGCAGGAAGGAGAGTTGACATATTTAATTTCTATTATGACAAACTGAAAGGTGGTCTGAAAGATATTAAGTATGCAGGAGGAACAAGAAATCCAAGTCTCTGGAACAACAGTCCTACACCTGCTAAAAAACCCAAGAGGAAATGAGTAGTGTAATTTTTAGAAAACATCGTGTGTTCAGAGAAACAGACGATGTTATTTTTTATGATATAACTGTAGAAGAGTCAAACGCATCTGATTTAGTAGTGCATGACGGACCTGCAGTATCTCCACCACCTGATTGTGTAGGAGGCAAACAGTTCTACATTCATAGTTTCCAAGATGATTACAATAGAGTTGTATCAGGGGAAAGAACTTTTGAATTGGTGAATTATAGTTGGAAATGTCCATATCATATAATTCATCTCAATAGACAGAGTGGTGCTTTGTTCATACCTCGTGGTACATTTCATAGATCAGTATCAGGAGAGAATGGATCTATAGTAATCAATCAAGCACACAGGTATGATGGATTTGATGCCAGTGCAGAGTTTTATCCAGTATCTACTGCAGAGAACAGAGAACTCTATAACATACTAAGAAACGAAAAACCAGTTATTCACTCGCCAGGAGAATGAAAGCACTTATCACAGGACACAAAGGTTTTATAGGATCATTTCTATATGATCACCTTACATATCAATTTGGCGATACCATAGATGGTCTTGATTTTCCTGATGATATTGGAGATTTTAAGACAGATAAAATATATGACATTGTAATACATCTTGCTGCATTCGCTGCAATTAGAGACAGTATAGATAATCCAGATAAGTTTTGGGAAAACAATGTCGAAAAAAGCAGACCAATATTCGATTATTGTAGAGACAATAATGTTCGACTACTTTACGCTAGTACCTCACAAGTTGAAGAGTGGTGGCAGAACCCATACGGTATCACAAAGAAAGTAAATGAGTTCATGGCTCCTCCTAATAGTGTGGGCATGAGATTTCAGACTGTTTATGGAGAGAACAGCAGACCAGACATGCTGTATAGAATGCTAGAGGACAAGACTGCAAAGTATATTACCAACCACAGAAGGGATTGGATTCATGTCAAAGATGTAGTCAGAGCAATATGTTACCTCATTCCTAGCACATACACAGGTACGGTCGATATAGGGACAGGAGAGACAGTATCAGTAAAAGAATTAGCAGAGAAGTTTGGTCAAGGTGACCTACCTGTGAAGACAGAGACACCAGGCGAGAGGGACATCACATGTGCTGACACCACTACGATGAGAGAGTTAGGTTGGTTCCCAACAATAAAAATCCTATAGTCAGGGAAAATCGACTTTTTGTTTACAAAAAAGTGGAAAAAAAATTCGCCAAAATTTTTGACCGTACAGGATTTTCAAAAAAGTAACAATAATCACATAGTTGCAATATAAATAGAAATGTGTTAGAATACACACATCGTTCATCCATATGCAATTAATCGCAATACTGGCTATGTTATTATCCGAGCATGATGCTGCCCATTGGGACTTATCGTGTGAGGACTGGAATCAGGCAAGGATTGAGATTCTCGCTGATGAGAATCTAGGACAAGATGCTCAAGAGTATCTTATTGATTATTTCCTTACTAAAGTCCCAGAATATGATAATTGCGAGGTTTGGCAAATTGGACGCAAGTAAGCCGACTCGGAACGGGTTCGTTCATCCCAATAGGGACGCAAAAGTTGACCGAAGGAACGGGGCTAAAAATCCCTACTACTAAGGAGCAAACAAATGGCAAAAGTCACTTATCGTGGTGTCGTTTATGACACAGACACTAAGAAAGCTACAGCAAAGAAAAAGGTCGATCTCACATATCGTGGAATTGCACATTCTTCTAAATGATTGAAACTCTAGAGATTTGCATGGCATCTGCCATCTTTCTCTCAATCATCTATGCTGAAGCTAGGATATTGTACAGAAGGGGTTGAACCCCTTCTTTTTTTATGGTATACTATTTAAAATACAAATATTCTATGTTACACATGAGAGAACAAATGCTAAGAGCACTCTTAGCACATGCTCAAGGCGATATTGCCAAACATAAGGCAAATGTCGAAATTTACCTAGAACACCCTGCAGGTGTTGGTGAACATACTGACATATTAGAGTCTATTGAGAAAGAATTGGATATTATTGCAAAATATCAAGATCAGATTGATATCATCAACAAATACTTTAGATCACCCTCTGATAGATCTACACTAAATGAATAAGGACAAACTTAAGTTAATTGTGCAGAATCTTAAATCTCTGGTAGAATTACTCGAATCAGAGGTTTATTCTGACGCAGACGCATATCTAAAAAATGAGCAAGGTAACATAAATCTACCAATTGACGATTATGACGAAGTATGGGAGGATGACGATGGATACCCCGACTGAAGCATTTCTTAACAAGAGAGCATTAGTACTTAAAGTTTTGTTAACTAAATATGGTAGAAGTACCTATTCAAATGCCTCTTATTACAAGTGTGCAGATGAGTGGATCGCTAGAAACGAATCATATCCTGGCGGATTATACCGATTTTACAAAGATTACTATGCACAAGAAGACTATCAAGTTAGTGAAGGAAGCACTTAAAAACCCTCATCTCTATTCAGAAGCAGAGATGACTTATATGAGAAAAGCAAAAAAACTCGCAAAAAAACAACAAAAATTATCTGAATTCAAAAATCTTTAGTATGCCAACATACCCTGTTATTAATTTAAAGACAAAAGAAGAGAAAGAACTCTCTATGTCTATGAAAGAATACGATCAGTGGAGAAAAGACAACCCTGACTGGGATAAAGACTGGTCAAAAGGAGTCGGTGGAACTGCTGAGGTAGGAGATTGGAGAAATAAATTAGACGGTGGTTGGAATGAAGTACTCGATAGAGTAGGGAAACAATCTCCTCGTTCTAATGTCAAGAAGTTTAACAACTATTAACTAAATGCCAAGAAAGAGAAAACCTGCAGCAGCAGTAGGAATTGGACTAAGTGCTAAACAAATGAGGCGAAAAAAGCCTATTAGCAGTGATTATCTAGTTGATATAGTTCCTATTACAGAAAATCAGGAAAAGTTTTTTGGTTATTATAAAGAAGGTAAACATATCTTCTCATATGGTGCTGCAGGTACAGGAAAGACCTTTATAACCCTCTACAACGCACTAAAAGAAGTATTAGATGATAGCACACCATATCAAAAGATATACATGGTCAGATCCCTAGTATCTACGAGAGAGATCGGTTTCTTGCCTGGTGACCATGAAGATAAATCAGCATTATATCAGATACCTTATAAAAACATGGTCAAATACATGTTTGAGATGTCTACTGATGCTGAATTTGAGATGTTATATGGAAATTTAAAGACTCAAGAGACAATATCCTTCTGGAGCACCTCATTTATAAGGGGTACAACACTTGATAATGCAATTGTTATAGTTGATGAATGTCAAAACTTGAATTTTCACGAATTAGATAGTATAATAACAAGAGTAGGAGAAGATACCAAAATCATGTTCTGTGGTGATGCTACTCAAAGTGACCTCACCAGAGATAAAGAAAGAAATGGTATCATAGACTTTATGAGAATCTTACAGCAGATGGATTCAGTCGAATTAATAGAATTCGGTCTTGATGATATTGTTCGTTCTGGATTGTGTAAAGAATATCTTACTGTTAAGTTAGCAATGTCTATGTAATGTTTAATCATGTTCCTGCTGTTCTACCTCCATTGGAGAGAGAAACAGTTGACGGTGTAAGATACTATAAAGTTCCTGATGCAGACGAATTTGTTAAATTAGTCTCAATCACTTCTGTTACCTCTTTTTGGAATAGAGAGAAGTTTGCAAAGTGGAGGAAAAAAGTTGGTGAGGATAAAGCAAATGAGATTACCCGAAAGGCAACATCTCGTGGAACTGATACTCACACTCTAATTGAACATTACTTATTAAATGAAGAAACTCTGCCAGAGGTTCAACCAATATCAGATTTTCTATACAAGATTGCTAAACCAACCCTAAACAATATTGACAATATCCACGCATTAGAAGGATCTCTGTACAGTAAACAATTAGGTGTCGCAGGTACTGTTGATTGCATCGCAGAATACGATGGAGAATTAGCAGTTATTGACTTTAAGACTTCTGCAGCACCAAAACCAAGAGATTGGATTGATGGATATTTCGTTCAAGCAGCGGCATATGCCTGTATGTACTATGAACTAACAGGTATATCTGTCAAAAAACTTGTTATAATAATGACATGTGAGAATGGAGATTGTGTTGTTTATGAAGAAAGAGATAAAGCAAAGTATATCAAATTACTCGTTAACTACATCGAATGCTTTTTAAACTACCAACTAGAATTACATGGAAAATGAATTTAATCAACAGTTAAATAAGAAATTCATGAATCCTGCAAAATTTGCAGTAGAGATTGAAAAACTTGTCAAACAAGAGAAAATAAATTATATTGATGCTATTGTTCTCTATTGTGAAGAAAATAACATCGAGATAGACTCTATTACAAAATTAGTGTCTAAACCATTGAAAGAAAAACTAAAGTGTGATGCTATCACTCTTAATTTTATGAAAAAAACCTCTAGAGCAAAACTTCCTTTATAATGCCTACTTTATCATGGTTTCCGATGCCAGTATATGTTGATAAGGTGTTGGGAGAAGCAAAAGAAAAGATAGAAGAAGAACTTTATGCTGTATATGATAAAGCAAAGTTTGCTCAAAATCCTCAATGGACAAAAGACACAAATGAACTAAGTGTAGTAAATGATTCTTTCTTTACTGCAAATGAACTTAAAAATTGCACAGTATTTAATGATTGTATTGATTTTCATTTAAAAGAATATCTCAAACAATTAGCAACACCAACAAATTTAGACTATTATATAGATAATTCATGGTTGACTAGAACAACTAAGGGTAAATATATTCATCAACATGATCATGGTAATTATGATATATCAGGAGTATATTATTTAAAAACTAATGGAGAGGATGGTCAGTTATTCTTTCCTTCTCCACACAGACTACTAGCAGGTAATTTTATAATATCAAGAATAGTTGACTACTATCAACATCTTCCATTAGAAAATGGTGTCATAGCAATGTGGCCTTCTGTATTACTACATAACACAGAACCAAACCAAACTGATCATGAGAGGATCAGTGCTAGTTTTAATATTAAATTTAGATCATGATCAAAATTTTAAACAATCCAAAAACTCCAGACTACCTTGATTTTAAAAGATGGGTAAACAGCACAAGTTTTGAATGGAAATTTAATCCAACATCAACACCTGACATGAATGACTTGTCTAAAGTGGATCTACCTTTCTATTGTCATTCATTTATGAAAAGACCAGAACAGTATGGATATCCTGTAATAGACAATCCTCAAGAAACTCATGGTGTTGTTGAGATGTTGAGTCAGATACTAAAACAAAACCAAGTTCCATTTAATAGTTTTATTAGAATAGCAGTAAATGCTGTTCATCCACAAAAAGATGTAACTGCATCTATACCACATGTGGATCATACATTTGCACATGGTAACCTTATAATGTATTTGAACAATGCAGGTGGATCTACTTTTGTAAAGAATGAGATGTCATATAAAGATGAGGTGCATATACCTCAAGAAGACGATATAATATTGTTTACAGGGGAACATTACATGCAAACTCCAAGAGACAAAAGACGAGTAATTTTGGTAGCAACTATGATATGAAGAATTTATTTCTTGGTATAAGACAATATGATTGTGACGCTGATTGGGATAAATTAATTCACATTGCAAATAACTCTTGTCCAGACAGTAATTATGCAGGATTTCAAACAAAATTTTTTAATCATCCTGCTTTAAATTCTATTAAAGATAGTTTTATCAGTTGTTGTAGAGATTATTATAAAATTAATGAACCAGAAAAAGTAAGATTATGGTATTACCATGATTGGAAAGATAATCCTAATAAGGATGGTCATTTCTGGCATGATCATTACAATTATTATGGTTTATCAGGTATCTTATATTTGACCTTACCAGAGGAATCAACCACTACAGGGTTTTCAATTTCTGCAGATAGTGGTATACTAGGAAAAGAAAAATTGTTTGATGATATGATGTACTTACCGTCCATTATACACAAGTGGTTTATCTTCCCTGCTAACCTCCCACACATACCTGGCACATGTAATAGCGACCAAAAAAGGATCGTTATCAGTGGTGATTACTGGTATAAATAGTAGTGTTCTAGGAGATATTTTATGGCAGATTTTTTCGATTCCGATATAGTTCGTGATGAGATGCAAGAAATCAATGAGATGCAAGAAGAGATTTATGGGAGAATATTTCAATTCCCAGATCTTCCTGTGCCAGAACAAATTGAACATCTAAATGAGTTGGATGTATTGCTTGACAAACAGCAAATACTCTATACTCGCATGAAACTATCTGATGACCCTCGTGCAAAGGAAATGGCAGAAAATGTCAGAAAATCCGCTATAGTAATGGGGTTCCCAAAAGATGTTGATTGTAACCTCTTATTTGCAAATATGCAAGTAACACTTGAAAAAGTTCGTAAAGGGTTAGAAGCAACACTTGACACATGAGCACGACAGCTCTATAATAAAGTCACACAGACCAAATCCAATTTAATCCAATTTAATCCAATGTCTTTCGCATCACTTAAGAAACAATCTTCACTTGGCAGTTTAACTGCAAAGTTAGTTAAAGAAGTTGAGAAAACCAACAAAGTTAACACTGGAGATGAGCGACTCTGGAAACCAGAGGTTGACAAGGCAGGTAATGGTTACGCAGTAATCAGATTTCTACCTGCACCTGACGGAGAAGATCTCCCTTGGGTAAAAATGTATTCCCATGCCTTTCAAGGACCTGGCGGGTGGTACATTGAAAATTCATTAACCACATTGAATCAAAAAGATCCTTGTTCAGAATTCAACACTAGTCTTTGGAATAGTGGTGTGGAGTCTGATAAGCAAATTGCTCGTAATCAAAAGCGTAAGTTAGCATTCTACTCTAACATCTATGTTGTAAAAGATCCTGCAAACCCAGAGAATGAGGGTAAAGTGTTCCTTTACAAGTTTGGTAAGAAGATCTTTGATAAGATCATGGGTGCTATGCAACCTGAGTTTGAGGACGAATCTCCTCTAAACCCATTTGATTTCTGGCAAGGAGCAGACTTTAAGGTTAAGATCAAGAAAGTTGCAGGTTACTGGAACTACGATAGTTCTGAGTTTGCTGCAGCATCACCATTATTAAAAGATGATGATGCTCTAGAGTCAATATGGAAGAAAGAATACTCTCTTTCTGAAATAGTTGCTGCTGATCAGTTCAAGACTTATGACGAACTTAAAAAGCGTCTTGAGTCTGTATTGAGACTTAACCAAGCACCTGTAACCTCACCAATAGATGAGGAAGCAGAGTTAGAGGATTTAAGTGAGGGAAGAACTCCCGAAGCAAATAGTCCCGCAGAAGACGATGCACTATCTTACTTTCAGAAGTTAGCTGAAGAGTAAATATAAATAACAAGAGGGATTTACTCCCTCTTTTTTTATTCTATCGAATTATTAAAATGGCAGGTTACTCAGGAAATCACTTCGTAGTGACATATACAGATAATCAGAATGGTAATTTTACTGCAGATGTATATGCTAAAGATGCTGATGATGCAAAGGCAAAAGTTCTAATACTTTATCCTTGGGCACTTAGTCTTTCAGCAAGTGCAGGTGCGTAAAGATGTCACGCAATAAAGTTATTGCATACTCAGATGCTAGTGGCAACTGTAGAGTGGTAATTCCTACAATGGATTGTCCTCTATCAGATGATGCTGTAATAGCAAAAGACATACCTACATCTGACTATTCATTAATTGAACCATCTTCTCTACCTTCTAATTTGTTTAGGGATGCTTGGAAATATGACCATAACTTAAAGTCTGTTGGTGTGGATTTAACCATAGCAAAGACTAAAACAACAGAAATTTTAGAAGCACAATACCTTGCCATCGCAAAAGAAAACGCAGATATACAATCAATAGCAGACATGAAGGGTGAGTCTGCATCTCTCAAATCAAACCCTGCAGTACCATATACTACAATTACTAACGCAACTAGTGTTGCAGAACTAGAAGAACTTCTTTAAGTATTCTTTAATTTTTTATTGACAAACTGGGAAGACTTAGTATATTCCAATTCTCCTTTCATATCTAAAATATATTGAGTTAGAAATTCTCTTCTCAATACTTTAATATTTCTTTTTTTCTCATTCTCTCTAGTCTCTATTAGAAAGTTAGTAACAGGAACTACTGGATTTATTGTGGTGTTGAACACTAAAGGATTTGGTATTGTATAATCTTTATCTACTATCTGACCTGCAGGAAGAATTAATTTACCCTCAGCATTTCTGACTTCTTCTGTCTCATGGTGTCTTGTATCATTTATTGCTAATCCATACTTATCTTCACAGTACTGATATAAAACATCACTGCTCATTGGCCACTCATCTCTTACATTGACAATATTTGCAACAGTTAATACAATCCAATCTAATTGGGAATTACCATATAAATCTTCTGCTACATTGTCTGGTCGCATACCTTCTTGTATTGTATAAGAATTTAGAAATGTAACTGAGGTAAAAACATCATCTCTAAGTTTTGCTCTTAGAAATAAATTCTTAATGATGACATAATTGTCATTATTAGGAGAATCTTTTAATGGATTTTTGTACCTAATGTCTGGTACATGTTTAAAATAGTGTTTTGACATTAGTAACCTACCGCATCAGTGACTGCTTCATGATCTTCCCTGTAAATAGGATTCAATTCTTTAAATGATAAATCTAATTTCATATGCACAGGTGTACCATCATCATATGTCGCATATGTACCACTTCCAGTATAATTTACTGACATATTAGTTAATGCACATGTTTTAAATCTATTTAAGAATGGGTGTGGTGTCCCTCCTTTAAAGTATCCTATTCTGAATATGTCAGGAGCATTTAAGAAACCCATACCTTCATTATCTAATTTTGCTGCAGTATGTATTTTTAAATTTTTAATTATTGACTTTACAACATATGCTTCTTCTCTACTTCTAGGAACTAAATCCCAACCAAAGTTAAAACTTCTTATTGTTACACCACCAAATACCATTTCTAGGTTTTGGTTTATAACTTGACCAGATGCCCTTGATAGTAAACCTCCTATGGTTACATTAGCACCAAGAGCATTTACCGCTGTTGTTGCTGCAACCATTTTTGCATAGTTTGCAACATCAGATCCACCACCACCCTCTTTTAGTGCTTTAAAATCTTCAGTTATACTAGTGCCTACCTCTTCAAGAGAATTAGCATTCATCGCTCCACCTACTACACTCAATGCTGCAGCAGAAAAATCATTTAGTTTATTCTCTCCCCACTGAGCACCATTATTATCTTGAATATTTTGTGGTACTGGTAATATAATAGTCTTTTCTGCAGGTTTATCAGTATATTGATCACTTATTTGTTTTGCCCTCTTACTTCCTGTACCTAATTGACTTAATGAACCACCATCTCCCGCAAGACCTGATATACCACCACCAGTTTTTATATTTTTTAAAATTTCTATTTTGAAATAATCCATACTGGAATCTATCATATCAGTAGGATATCTCATTAATTTTCCTGCCATATCGACCCTTTTTTAACTATTTAGCAGGAATTTTGCATATTTTAATTGTCTTGCATCTTCCAACTCATTTGACTGCACTTCATATAGTTGACCTGCTACTTCATTCCATGTATATTTTCTCATCAAACCCCAATGATAATTGAATCCTCTAAATCCCCATTGCTGTATATCTGTACATGCAATCAAAGGATGTTGATCATATCTTATCTTAGGTGTTTTTGCATTGTATACAAATGTGTAATAGTTGCCAGGATCAGGAATAGGAGTCACAGTATCATTAAGTGCCTCCATAATTTGCTCCATGATATCCTCTGGATCTCTTAATCCAGTCGCTCCATCTACTACTTCTTGTAATCTACTCATACTGGTAAGTTATCCTCTGTAAGAATTTTGAACTCTAAGTGTCGATCAGCACAGTATTCCCTTGCTGCTTTCCACTTTGCTTGGTTCTTGGCATACTCCATGACTTCTCTGATATACTTCTTAGTTTTTCTTTTTTGTACTTTTGGTTCGATACATTGCTTTTTAGGTTTTATTTCTATAATATACTTTTTTGCTTTCCCATCATTATCTCTAACTTTTATATAAAAATCAGGAAAATATCTATGTATTCTTTGGTCTAGTGGTGAACGATATGGTATGATTGTTTCCTCAGATCCCCACTCTAATATATTACTGTTCTTATCACAATACCTCATAAACACTTTCTCCCAAGAACTACGATAAATAATATTACGGTAGTCTCCTCTATACTTTTTTATGTTACGAGGTCTAAATATGCCAGAGTGTGCCATAATCTCATAAGTTCCCATAGGTATTTATTGTGCCCAAGTACCCAAGAATCAAAAAAACAGAACAAATTCGTGGTTTATTCCAAAGAGTTGCTACGACAAACCATTACGAAGTATTCTTCTCAGGTTTTGGTGCTCTGCAACAATTAAGAGGATATATTAGTTCAAGATCTCCTAGAGTCACTAACTTCTTTATTAGTAGAGATCTAGGATTACTATGTAATAGTGCTGAATTACCTGCAACTACTATGGCAACAGCACAGGTAGAGGGTCAGAGAATGGGTATTGTTGAAAAAATGGCACATTCAAGAGTATTTACTGATGTGTCTTTTACTTTTTATGTTGATAATCAATACAGAACACTAGAATTTTTTGAGTTATGGCATGAATTCATAGCATCTGGATCTAATGATGAGGTAGATAGGTCAAATATTGCATACTACCATAGAATGCAGTATCCAGACGAGTACAAAGTTGATACTATAAAAATTCAAAAGTTTGACAAAGATCATTTTAGAAGTGTAGAATATAATTTTTTAAATTGTTTTCCAGTTTCTGTATCTTCCATGCCTGTTGCATATGATGGCAACCAAGTGCTTGAATGTCAGGTTACATTTGCATATGATAGATATTACTTTGGTAAGATAAGTTCATTGGATCGTAGAAATTATAATAAGAATTATGCAAATGTATCATCTGGAGTTGCAGTTGGTAACTCTAATAAAGATGATAGAAAACCAGTAATATACAAAGAAAATGGTCTTGAGAGCACTGGTTTCACTAAGACACAGGAAGACTTAGATAACTATGATGGATCTGATTACATTAAGTTAGATGGAACGGAAACAGATCAACAGATAATGAAAAAAGCAATAGATGCAGGTTACGCATAAGTATGCTATAATATATACATTAAAAATTGATATGGGACTTGCACAAGAACTGAAATCGGGAACTAAAAAATCTCATTCAGCAGCAGAGAACACTAAATTTGTTTCATCATTCCTCAAAGGTGTTGTAGACAAAGAAAATTATCGAGAGTTGATCTCTAACTTTTACTTCATATATCATACTATAGAAGCAGAAGTCAGAAGATTAAAAGATGATCCTATTGTAGGACCTCTGAACATACCAGAACTGTATAGGCATGATGCTTTAGCAGAGGATTGTGATTATTTCTTCGGCATAGATTGGAGAGAGAAAATATATCCTTCACAGGCATGTAAGCAATACATGGAGCGTATTCAAGAGGTTGCTCATGAAGAACCAGAACTTCTGGTAGGACATCACTATACTAGGTATCTTGGTGATCTCTCTGGTGGTCAAATTCTTAAAAATATAGCAGAGAAAGCACTTAAACTTGAAGATGAAGGTCTTGCGTTTTATAAATTTCCTGATATTGACAATAAAAAAGAGTTTAAAAATAATTATCGTGCTACCCTAAATAAACTGCCTGTAACAGAATCACAGGTAAATGCTATCGTTACTGAAGCAAACTATGCATTTCGTTTGAACATGTATATGTTTGATGAATTAGATGGTAACCTATTCAAATCCACAATGTCATATCTTTGTGGTGTAGTTAAAGGAAAAAACTGATGCCATTACCCCAGATTAGTGCACCAACCTATGAGTTGACAATTCCTTCATCAAAAAGGAAAATTAGATACAGACCATTCTTAGTTAAAGAAGAAAAAATTCTGGTCATTGCTATGGAAAGTAATGACATTGGAGACATTGCTAGAGCAGTTAAACAAGTTCTAGGACAGTGTATCCTTACAAAAGGAATTAAGATTGATAAACTATCAACATTTGATATTGAATACTTATTCTTAAATGTAAGAGGTAAGTCTGTTGGTGAGACAGTAGATATAAAAGTCACCTGTCCTGATGATGGTGTTACTACTGTACCAGTAACCGTAGATCTAGATGCTATTAAAGTTACATTTGATCCAGAGCATGACAAAGATATTATCTTAGATGATAAACTTAAGATGAGAATGAAGTATCCTTCATTAGATGAGTTCATCAAAGAAAACTTCCAAGTTGATAATGTTGGATTTGAGCAATCTATTGAAATGATTGCTACTTGTGTAGATATGATTTATAGTGAGGAGGAGACTTGGACTAGTGCAGACTTTACACAGAAAGAGATGATAGACTTTCTTGAGGGATTAGGTTCTAAACAGTTTAAAGAGTTGGAGAAGTTCTTTACTACTATGCCTAAACTTACTCACGAAATAAAAGTAACAAACCCTAAGACTAAGAAAGAGAATACTATTAAACTGGAAGGACTAGCAGCTTTTTTCAACTAGCGATGCTCCATGAGGATCTTGTCTCATATTACAAGATCAACTTCGCCCTCATGCAGCATCATAAATATAGTTTGAGTGATATTGAAAACATGATCCCGTGGGAACGGGAGATATACATTAGTTTATTAAAAAATTATATCGAAGAGGAAAATCTAAAACAGCAGCAGCGAAATGGCTGAGACTAAGGCAAAACCAAAGGTAGATCCGCAGAAGTTCATGGGTTCCAAGAGTACGAAGGGATCTGGTGCTTCGATGGAGGGTGTTGACCCAAAAAATATTAATGAGGTTAGTAGAACTTTAGTCAATATTAATAATACATTAAAAGGAATAGTAGAGATCCTTGACTCTCAATTAAAATTAGATAAGAAAGAAAAGAAAGAGGATGATAAAGATGCAGCAAGAGAATTAGATGCTAAAAAGAAAAAGGGTGCAGAGAACTTTTTAGAGTTAGATACTAAAGAATCAAAAGAACAAACAAAGAAGACATCTAAATTAGCGGAAGGTGCTAAAGGTATTTTAAATAGATTGTTTACAGCATTGACTGCTATATTTGCAGGATGGTTGTTTGACAAAGGTGCAAAGATGATGAACTTCCTCAAAGATGGGGATACGGAATCATTTAAAAAAATGGGTATGGAGGTTGTGAAAGCACTGGGAATCGTAGCAGGAATATTTGCTTTACTTAATATAGGACCTATTATTGGTGCGATAACTGGTATTACTGGAGCCTTATCTGCAGGGATGCCAGCTATTATGGCATTACTTGCGAATCCTTGGACTTGGGCAGCATTAGGTTTGATTGCAGGTATTGCAGGAACTGTCATAGTTATGAAGACAATAGTAGAAGCAATACAGACCAGAGCAGCAGGTGGTGAAGAATTTCTGCAGGGATTCAATAAATTAAAGGCAGGTTTAGAGGAAGATGGTATTATAGTACAAGGTAGTGGTAAGAAAGAGAAGTTTTATGTCGCACCTATAAAAAATCAAGGTGGAAGTAAAAGTAAAAGAACAGTAGATAAGATAGGAACACCAAAACAAAAGAAAGCAGTAGCAAAATATATTGAGAAGAGAGATGCACTCATACAAATTAGAGATAATATGAGAGCAGAGATGAAGGATAAAGAGAAGGAGATAAGAAAAGAGTACAAAAACTCAGGCAAAAGAAAGGAAAGAGGTGAAAAAATTAAAGAATCAAAGAGTGAAATTAGAGAAAAATATACAAAGCAAATTGATGCATTGTTCTCAGGAGAATTAGATATATCAACAATTGAGGGTGTCTCAGATGAGACTAAGAATGATCTTAAGGGTGATGATGTAGATAAAGCAGAAAAAGATTTAGAAGTTATGGATAAAGCAACTAATGGTGGCACAGGAGAGACAGTTGATACAAGTAAATTACTTAATAAATCAACAACATACAAAGAAGATGGTCTTGAGAGCACTGGTTATACTATGACACAAGCAGACTTAGACGCAAGTAAACAAAAGCAATCCAATGCTGAGAAGGTTAAAGAAATATCTAACAATCCTGCTAATGAAATTGAAATACTACCAACACCAAGTGACACTACGAGTGGCACAAAAGGAACTACTGGCATGGATAGTGGAGGTGTATCGAATATTCCTCCATTAAAAACATCTAATGATGGTAATGAATATAGAACGGTGTTTACTCACACATATCAACAGGGGTAGTAACTGATGCCTAAGATTGTTGAGAAGAAAGCATGGTATCAGATGTCTGATGAGGAGAAGGCAGAATATGATGCTAAGGTACAGGCAGAGGTAGATGCGAGTGGTGGTAAATTAAAAAAGAGAAGAAAGAGAAGAAAGGATGCTAAGACTTTTGAACAGGTTAAGGCAGAGATAGACGCTAAAGAAGCAGCTAAAGAAGCAAGGAAAGCAGCAAAGAGAAAACCAAAGTTTATGCCAACTGCTGAGGCATTTAATATAATGAACTATGGTTTGTCAGCAATACTAGAGACAACTAGAGGACTACAAAAAGCATTTGAAAAGAGAGCAGAGAGAGAACAAAAAGTTGAGGAAGAAAAGAAACTTGATGCTGCTAGATTACTTCAAAGACAGAAAGCAAAAGATGAAGAGAAAAAACTTGAGGAAGTAGGTAAGAAGAAAGGTGGTGCAGGTGGTAAAATTAAAGAGATGGCAAAGAAAGGTGGCATGAGAATATTGACCGCTATCGTTGCTATCATAGCTGGATTTCTTATTAACAACTTACCTAAGATAATGAAATTCCTAGGGAAAGTAATGGATGTATTGAAAGGATTCTGGAAGATAGCAGGACCTATATTTGAGACATTGTTTAATATTATATCTCCTATAGTAGAGGGGTTAGCAAAACTTGTAATGGGTACTGTTGATTCTGGTGAAGCTGATAAACAACTCCAGAAAAATAAATCTGAGATGGAGGAGGCAGAAGATAGTTTAAAGAAAACCAAAGAGGGATTGGATGAAAATATTGAGAATACTAAGAAAGAAATTGATAATACTAAAAAAGATTTGCAGAAAAGAGCAAATGAAGGACAGACTCCAGAAGAGATCGTAAAAGAAAAGGCGGGTAAAGAAGTTAAAATGAAGGGGGAATCAGATAAGAAAGAAGATAAGGTACGACAAAAAAACGATACTACAGAACAGAAAGAAACTCTTAAGAAAGAGACTCAGGAAACACAAGTGGTGATGACAGAGAAGATCGAACCACAAGAGGAACCACAACCAAAAGTAGTTATTGAAAAAGCACCAGAATCTGTAGAAGCATCAGGAACTCTTACTGTCAAGATGGACGAGAAGGCAGGTGTTGGAGATGGTAAGAGTGCTAAGAAAGTTGTAACTCCTCAAGGTTTAGGTATGGATATGTACAGTAAACCTATTACTCTTGGTGATGGTGCTGCTGAGGGTTGGAAGAAAGTTCTTAAAGCAGCAGCAGAAGATGGTATTGATTTGACAAAGGCAGTTGTATCATCTACGAGAACACCAGAACAGCAGCAAACATTGATGGACAATGAAGATGGTAGCACTGTTATAGATCCTGCGACACCAGGCACATCAGAACATGTAAAAGGAAGAGCACTTGATATTGCAGTCAATACTCCAGAACATGAATGGATGATCAACAATGCATCAAAATATGGTTGGAAGTGGGAAGGTGTATCAGATCCATTCCATTTTAATTTCATAGGTGCTGATAGTGCAGAAACAAAAATAGCAAATAGAAGAGGTGGAAGAGATCGTAGGATGCAAAAACAGATTGATAGGGAAAAAGATCTTAAAGTTTTAAATAGCAAATCAGGAAGAACCGTTGTACCAGTGCCGATAAATAAAATACAATCAGTCTCTCCTCCAGTTTCACCTCCAAAAGAACAAACATTGCCAACTTCTACTGAATCTGGCACTAACCTTATGGATACAATGAAAACACTCAATACATCACTAACATAGATGGCAGCAGTAGCAACACAAGGATCTACTTACGAAGTAATAGAAATAACAGGTCGTGCAGGTGGCACAATAGACCTTAGATTGGGTGTGTCATCTTTTCAATATTTTGAAGATATAATGTCTCCAGTTGTTACTGCAGTAATGGGAGTTGTGACTAGTGGAGATACAATAGAAGGTCAAGGAATTTATAGTGGACTTCCAATTGTAGGGGGTGAAAAGGTAAGAATACATATCACCTCTCCAATGGAAAAACAAAGAGAGGAATCGCCTGGTGTATTTGAGTTGACGATGTATGTTAATAGAGTGTCAGATTATAAATTAGAAAAACAAAGAGAAACTTTTGTTCTTCACCTTGTATCTAAAGAAGGTATTGTTAATATGAATAAAAGAATACTCAAAAAATACAAACAAAAAAGAATTGACGAAGTTATAAAAGATTTTCTTGACATACTAGAGGCAGACTATGAGGATGAAAATATTGAGAAGACTGTCAACAGTATAAATTTTATTGGTAATATGAGAAAACCATTTACTCTAGCTCCTATGTTAGCAGCAAGAGGAATACCAGAAGTCGGAAAAAA
>ENA-OSEY01000533-OSEY01000533.1-marine-metagenome-genome-assembly--contig:-NODE-533-length-27905-cov-9.639859_pt1 | contig 27905 bp, 41 predicted proteins | sample MGYA00248465_ERZ534230 | MGnify/ENA primary metagenome ERZ534230 (study PRJEB26409, sample SAMN06344110) | marine metagenome | isolation source: Sea water from surface | place: Atlantic Ocean:Southern...
GTCCTGACAGTGTGATTGCTTCTGCATTTGCTGTCTTATAGTATCTAAAGTGTTCATTACCAATAGCACCATAGGCAGAGTTGAGAGAAATCTTCTTTGCCATCTGAATATTATTACAGCGAGCAATCTCTTTTGTCAGTTCAACAGTAGGAGTTTTTTCATACTGTTGTTTTGCTTTGATCATTTGTTTCTTGAAGATGACACGACTGTCGTACATCTTCTGCATCATCTTAGGGAGGAAACCATGTTCATCTTTACGATATTGTGCACCATTAGCACATGTAGCAAACTCTCTGTCAATCTTTATCTTTTGATTTAGAATTCCTTCAACGCTCGCACTAGGATGTCTAGTATCTTCGAGTGTTTCTGGAGAGATATTGTACTGCATAATAAGATGAGGATACAGAGAGTTGAGATCGAAAGACACAACCCAATCATAAAATCCTGGTATTGGTTCTTTTACATATGCTCCTGCATACTTCTCAGTCTTTGTTGCTTCCTTCTTAGGAGGTATAGCAATACTACGTTTGTTTAGTTCATTGTAGATATAATTATCCCACATACGAACCTGACTGAATACATCTTCATAGTTTACCTTAGCATCATATGCCATAGTATATGCGAGTTCAATCAGTTTCATCTTGTCTTCTAGTTTGTCAACTAGACGAACGTCATGAATGTTATAATCAATGAACTTTTGCCAATCTTTTTCATAGAACTCTTTGAATGTATCATGTTCAGAGTGATCTAGTTTCTTTTCACCAAGTTCTACATTACAAATATGATCAAGACGATATGATTCTTGATTAGTATAAGTAAATTTTTTGTATAGTTCTAGATAATCTAGACAAGAAATGCCAAGAGTGTCAATAGCAAATTGCTTACGTCCTTTGATAAAGATCTCACGACGAGAAACAAGTTTCCAAGGAGAAAGAAGTTTAGTAAACTTCTCACCAAGTATGCGTTCAACACGATTGTGAATGTATGGCATATCGAACAACTGTACATTCCATCCTGTAATTACATCTGGAAAGTTTTCTTGCCAGTAATCGAGGAATGCTCCCAACATGCTTTCTTCTGATCTGAAATGCATGTAGTCCACCATGGAGTCTTTGTTATCGTATGGTCTTGCCCCGAACACAGTAATCCTACCAGTGAAACTATCTTTGATTGAGATGGCAAGTATCTCTTGATCGGCAGATTCAATATCGGGAAACCCATTCTCTGCTGCGGTCTCGATATCAATATTGAATATGCGGATCTTACTGGAATCAAACTTGAGTTCTTCTTCTGGGTGTTGTTCAGCGATGTATTGATATAAAAATCTTGTGTTACCATATATCTCAAAGTCTGGAACTTCTTTATATTGTTTTACAAAATCTCTTGCTTCAGTTATAGAACCAAACTTATGTGGTTCTACCCATTCTCCTTCTAGTGTTTTCCATTCAGAATATTTTTTTGTAGGCAAAAACAACGTAGGGTTAAAAGGAACCCTAACGTTGAAACGATTGCCATTTTCATAACCACGTACGAGCAGACGATTACCTGCTTGCTCTACACTAGTGTAAAACTTCATTCAAGACATTCAATATAACGAGCAAGTATTACCTTGCTAGGATTAGTCACTACTAGTAAGTCAGATGACCTGACATTAAACTCACGTTCAGATGAGTGTTCTGCCCATGGACATAGTTGACCCTCATAGTCTACCACATAAGGTTCAATTAGCCAAACATCAGGATCACCAGGTAAAGTTTCTCCCTCTACTGGTTCAACCTGAGCGACGATCCATTCATTCTGCAGTTTTATCAGGTTCGCTGTTATCTCCATCAGTCTCCTCAGGGTAGAAAATTTGTTCTTCTGTTAATCCTAGTTGGCGAAGTCTATTCGCAAAGTTATCAACAATACCGTTGTCTGGATATACGACACTAATAATATGTTCTCCACCAAGACGATGTTCTTCTACAGGAGAAAAAGGACACCAACGTGTATATGAAATAGGAATAGTTCCATCTTCATTTTCTTCACCTAGACCTAAAGCATATGGATATAACATACGATATCCAATAACTTTTTCTTTATCGTCACGAACTTCGCCAAACATACAAAGAACGTTATCACCAGTCGCAAGATTTACAATACGAATATTGTGATTAGTCTTCAGTTTTGTCTGTTCCGTCATTTTCTAATTCCTTTTTTTCTGTAAGTTTTTGTTTCCATGCTTGTTCTAATCCTGGTTCTGGATTACTAATAGTCATTACACTATCGTATGGAAGTTTAAATTGCCAATCAGTAGAATATGGATTCCACTTACTAAAACGAACTTGATATTCCATACCATGTTGTTCAGTTAGATATTGAGGTGTTGCACCGTCAAGACTTAAGATGTAAGGATCTTCCATCATAAGACAGATGCCTTTTTTGTCATCTCCCTCTCCATCAAAAATCTCTTTCAACTCGGTGATGATGCGATCACCCGTTTTTAGGGTTATGATTGATACCGCCATAGTTTTCTTGAGTTAGCTTTAAGTCTAGCATTAAAAAAGGGCACCGTCAAGTGCCCATGTTCATTTAGAAATGTTTCTTTCTTTTTTGTTTTTCTGGTAGTTCTTTTTTCAGAGTGATTGTTAATAAACCATCTTCAAAATCTACTTTCTCAACTTCAACATCATCTGACATTTGCCAGTTCTTTGAAAAAGATCTCTGTGAAATACCTTTATGTTGATATTGTTTTTCTTCCTTAGAAGATTTGTTTGCTGAAACGGTTAGAACATTCCGTTCTGTCTCCACCTCAATATCTCCTCTTGAAAATCCTGCAAGAGCGAGTTCCAGTATGGTTCTACCATCAGATCCATTAACGACATTGTGAGGAGGATAGTTGTCTCTTGTTCCTGCAAGAGCTTCAAGTCTACTGAATGTTTCATCTAAACCGATTGTAAAAGGAGTATAAGTCTCCCAATTAAATGTTACCATTGTCCTAAAAAAGCGACGTTTACATGTGACCCTTTCGGCATCACAATAATATTTTATAATATATCTCTTGAAAACAGAGGTGCGGTTTACTCTCCTTCTTGTTTCTTACGACCTATATTGTATTTTGACTCAAGCGTCCACTCACCTTTTTCTTTAAAAGATAATACTTTAATTTGATTTAAAGGAGCAAGGTCTTTAATTTTTTCTTGACTTTCTGTAGATATATTTACAAGTCCCCAATCAACTAATAGTTGTACAATACGGTTACGACGTTGTATATCATTCAAGGATATGTTTGCTTTCTTTCCATCTAATGCAAACAACTCCTTAAAGTGTACTATGTAATACCTTCCCTGTTTATGAAGTATATGACATGATTGATATATCTTTCTTTCTTTACGTGACGCTACACCTATACGTGTTAATGTTTCTCTTACCTTAAGGAAATCATCTGGTTCTCCTAGAACCACCTCCACCATATCAGTTTGTTTCCATTGGATCTCTTCACTCATTTTTACCACCTTTACTCAATGATTTTTTAATACTATCTAGTTGATCCTTGGTAAGTATTCTTAATGCCTGTAGAGCTTTATCGTCATTATAACCATAATACTCTTTAACTACATCAAGATAATCAATAGAATCTTTTCTAGTCCAAGGAGAAAATCTTTTCCTTGGCTTCAAACTATTTAGGAAAAAGTCATATTGCATCTTGTTAGGAATGTGTGAATTTTTATTCATTTCATTCGCAAACAAAATAGTGTCAGTAAAAGAACTCAAACATCTATTAACAATATAAGGAGGATACTTTTTTTGAGCGTCAAGATCATTATCCAATATATTCTTCTTGGATTGATTGATGCTGTATAGGTAGTCTTTCAGTTGGTACATTGTTCCAGTGGCGGATTACTCCGCTAATAATAAAGCAGTTAGTGATAAGATAGCTGACGAATATAACAGTGCGTACCACAACCACGTAATTGTCATATTCTTTTGTTCTGTCGTCTGAGAATGATCCGAGTGCATACTTCCAAATCTCCCACAATTTAAAATTTCGCATTGACACCTACAACTGTAGCGTTAGGGTTTCTGGCAAGTGCAACTTGACGTGCATCTTGATAGTCTTTAGCAATAACTTCTTCTTTGAAGACAGTTCCTGCTTTGTATAGGGTTACTTCGCATTTCATAATTAATAGTTGTAAAGGACAAGCTCTTTTCTAGATGCCTGATCTATATTATAACTCCCTACAGATCTCATGGTGTAAGTGTGTGCAAATTCTGCAACTGTCCACCCATCAAAACGATCTCTAATAATTTGATCAGAGTTATAAGAGACTAACTGACTACTAGCATATCTATCACACTGGATAGCAAACTCATCATGATCAAATCGTTTATGCATTGTGCCTCCTTTACCACCATAAAGATTATCTTTAATTTCATAGGGAGGATCAAGATAGATGAAAACACTTCTGTCATCAGAAAGAAGTTGTTCGTATGATTCGTTAGTAAACTTCCAGTTAGTAATCATTTCTTGATAACCAGTTAACTTTTCTATTCCATTCATTGAAAAATTAGAAATAGATGCTTGTTGAGAAAATGAAGAATTTTCTGTTAGTCCACTGAAAGAACATTTATTAACAATATAAAATCTAACAGCACGATCTAAACTATCAAGAGTTTGATCATTGACTAATTCTTTTGATTCTACAAATAGTCCTCTTGCTTTATCTGGATTAGGATAAAGAGATTTATATTCAATTAGTTTATCTTTAATTTCTTCACCATTGTTTTGTATCTGTCTCCAAAAATTGTATAGTGGTTCATACAAATCATTTACCCAAATTTTTAGATGAGGATATCTTTTACTAACCTCAATAGCTACGCTACCACCACCTAAGAATGGTTCGCGATACTCAGTGTAATTTGATAGATTAGGAATAAATTGAAACAGTTTACTTAAAGCACGACTTTTTCCGCCAGGATATCTAAGAGGAGTTTTGTGTGATTTAGTCGTCATGATCATCCCAAGGGTCAGTTAAATTTTGATTTGCAAAGAATCCTCTGTATATTCCATAACCTGCTAACAGTATTGTGATAACTGCAATTGAGATAGGAAATGTAATATTGGGATCAAGGGTAAGATGTGGAATAGTCATTCTAAATTTTGATTTATAACTTTAACTCTCAATCCTAGATGTCCATACTTATCAATAAATGGAATGAACTGAGGTATCATATTCGGTTTCCATGTAAGTTCAAATTCAAGTTCTCTTTGACCAACATGATAATTTGCTCTGTGATTTTGTTTAGGAAGTCCTGCTGTCCATGACTTCTTGAGTATTTTTAATACTGAATAATGTCCACCCATTTATCTAAACTCACAACTCATCATGATTTCTGTTAGACATGCTAACATATTGATCTCTTGATCTGGAACAAGAGTAATGTCCTTCATATACTTTGCCATAATGAGAACTGCCTCTGGTATGGATGGTGGTTTCAATACACCATACAAACTATCATAGATCTTTCTCATAACAGAACTAGGATCATTGTCCATGTGTTGTACTACCCAGTTCTTTACCGTGGTAAACTCTTTCTTTGCTAATGCCGAAAGAAGATTATCAAGATTGACATCAGCAATATCCACGAGAATAGCTGCATCAATGGCTCCATTAGCAGAATAGCGTTGACACTCATTGATAAGCCTGCGCCAATCAGGATAATACCGCTTAATAAGTTTAGCCAGAACTTTGTCTTCAAACGTAACTTTCTCATCTTTAAGAATCCCTCTCAATCTATCAAAAAATTTACCTTGCAATTGAACTGATTGCTCAGGTTTAATTCTAAAGTCAACAACTGTACATCTAGAATGTAATGGTTCAATAATCTTATTGATAAAATTACATGTGAATATAAATCTACAGTTACTATGAAACTCTTCTACAGCACTCCTCAATGACAGTTGTACATCGTTAGTAGTGTTATCTGCTTCGTCAATGATAACAACTTTATGTGATGCACCTGATGTCAATGATACAGTTGTAGCAAACTGTCTTACACGATTACGTACAGTGTCAAGGAAACGTCCTTCATCAGATCCATTGATCATGATATAGGATGCACCTATCTCATCACATAAAGCTTTTGCAATTGTAGTTTTACCTACACCTGCAGTGCCACTCAAAAGAAGATTAGGTAGTTCTCCTTGGTCAACAAAACCTTGAAACACTCTACGAGTGCTGTCAGGGAGAATACAATCTTTCACAATCTTGGGACGGTATTTCTCCACCCACAAAAATTCTTTACTCATAATAAAATCCAATCAGGTTTGCGTGATGGGTCACGCAGATAATTTGTAGCAACCCAAGGTTTAGATGCAATGTATTTTTTGTATGCAGTGAAGATATCAATACTTGTATCGTATTTGAACTCGTCAGGACCTGCAAATGTAAATGTCTTAGGTTTGTATGGATAGGGTGCTGAAGGAATAATAGTTGTTGCTTCCTCTAGTGTTTTCTCACAACTATGAACCTTAGCATATCTCCATTGATATTCATTGCACAAAGCTAGACCATGTGCAAGTAACCACCATGTATTTTCTAGGCAAGAGTTTGCCCATACAGTGCATGGATGATTACGAAATGCACCTTTCTCTGTCTTGTATGGTTGACCATCAAGACGATGCAACTCACCATAACCATGACCCCACTTGTCGGAGCATACAATAGAAAGCATCTGACAAGTTTCTAGAGGCATCTTGACAATATGCTTGTCAGGTAGATGTCTAGCAGATAGAGTTGGTGATGGATCAGTTACAAAAATATTCAAGGTTCTAATGCAATGTAGTAAGTTAAGTCTACATCAGTATTAGTCCATTCGGAAATCAAATGTTTAGATACCTTAACAGTATAGTCACCTGGTAGAACACGAATGTTCTCAATCTTAAGGTCAAGAGAAAAGGTGCCAGTAGTACTACCTGCCAAAGTGAGATCGTAAGTATTACTGGTATCATTTTCTTTGTCTCTGAGAATAAGTTTGATAGTGTCAGATCCTTCTTCGGAAAAGAATGTAAGATCAGGCAAGCTATAAATGGCGGATGCCTTCTGTAATGCTAGAAGATCATCACTAGAAAGATTGAACTGAAGATCAGAACCAGGAAAATTTACATTTCTTTCTGGTGCAGACTTAAGAGTAATCTCAGGATCAGAAAAGTAATACTTAGCAGATTGACGACCACCTTTTATGTTTACAAAATCAGAAGTTGTAAACTCTAATTGAGGATCGTTGAACAAAGAGATACCACTAAGAAACTGACTTAGGTCATAGATCGCAAAGTCAGAAGGGAATACTTCTTCACCAGTAAACTTTGCTAGAATATTCTCTGCATTAGAGATTGTTCTTACAGTACTTCCTTTACGAAAAACAATAGAAGAGTTGATCGTACTAAAATTTTTAAGAACGTCTAGTGTCTTTTTAGATAAAGTAACTTTACTCATGATGTAGATTTGTTGTGAAAATGTAGAAGTAATACTGCGTAGTGAACAACTTTAAAGATGTCCTTCTTTGCTGTACCCTTCTTGTCATAGCGTGAAGCATATTTTAGTATGTTAGACCTACAGAATGCTTCTGCGTCACCAATAGCATCAATAAGATCAAGGGTTTGAACCCCATCACTTTGACTATAGTGTGCTCCATAGGTATTGGAGATGTAGTCAGAGATCTCGTCAAGAATCTCTTTCTCATTGTATTTCAATTCTTACTCCAGACATGTTCTATGTCTCCATGATAACATTGAAATTCATTTCCGTCAAGGTCAATCACATTTATTTTATGTGTTGCCTTCCACTCCTCACCTCCGTCTCCTATGATGCGAACACTCCTGCCGTCTTTGAGACGGAGGATGTGTCCTAGATATCCGTTAAACTTCTCCTTCATTACTCTCCTCCTTGTCAAGGTCAACTCCTGCATCAATCTTATCATACAACTCTATGAAAGATTGCTTTGTCTCTTCATCAAAACGATTGACGCAAACTTTGATAGCTTTGACACGATTGTTCCAGATAGCATATGCTCTCACAATGTGAACAAGTCTTCTTGTACTGATGACCTCATCAATACCACCATCCTTGAATGTTCTACGGATGATGTCTGCCCAGTTAGAAAGATTTTGATAGAACTCTGTGTCATTCTTACCAATAGAGGCAGCAACTTTTTCAAGAATCTTCTGCTCTGTCTTAGGAGTAGGATACTCTTGCTCAAATGTCAAAGCAAATCTCTCAAGGAATGCTTCGTTAAGAACATTAGTACCGATGAATCTACCATCATCAGAACCTTTACCTTTTGTGTTGGCAGTAGCAATGATGTTGAATCCTGCAGCAGGTTTTACATACTTACCAATCTTCTTAAGGAAAACTCCTTTACCTTCAAGAACAGATTGTAGACATAGTATCTTGTTAGATGCAAGATCAACTTCGTCTAGAAGTAGTACAGCTCCCCTTTCCAAAGCTTCAACCACAGGTCCGTTGTGCCAAACAGTATTACCATTAACAAGACGGAACCCACCAATAAGATCGTCTTCATCGGTTTCAATTGTGATGTTCACACGTATTAATTCTCTATTTAGATTTGCACATGCTTGCTCAACAGAGAATGTTTTACCGTTACCTGACATACCAGTAATGAAAACTGGATAGAACATTTTAGATTGAATAACTTTTTTTACGTCAGGAAAGTTACCGAAAGGAACATAACTATCATCCTTAGCAGGAATCAAATTTTGTACGACGGCGGGCATAGCTGCAGGTGCATTGAAAGTTTGCTCAAGTTTTTCTTGAACAGTAAGATTCCACTTACCAATGCCTTGCTTATAAGATTTAAGTCTTTTCTTTACAGTAGCAAGAGAGCAATTGAAATGCTCAGATGCTTCAAAGAGTTGCTTAGTGTTTACCTCAGTACCTACCTTATCGGAAAGGTATGTAACTAGGTCTTCAGTTGTAACAGGAACTGGTTCAAAAGGCATGGGTCTAATAATGATGTGTATGAATATAGTATAGGGTGTGGTGGGGTTGTGTTCAACCCCTTGTGTGCCACTTTGTCAACTGACATACCCTATGAAAGAACTGAGTAGTTTTTTGTTGGTAGATTTGTTACCTAACATTCTTTTGAATGCTTTGGAGATCTCACCTTTTTGAGCACCAGACTCAACATTGAACTCAACATCTTTGTTTAGTGATCTGCTATTGATAACATACAATGCACTGTATGCTTTTGGATTAGTTATAATAGCAGACTTCTCTTTCTTCCACTGCTTTTGTATCTCAGTATACTTTTCAAAGTTTGCATACCTACCAACAAAACCAGAGAGTGAAGAACCATCAAGAATACGGAACCCAATAACATTTACAGCAGGATTACGGTCACGTAATTGTTGGATGAAAATGTTAGTGCAGTTATCATACTCAAAAGGAGCATAGGTGCGACCAGTTTTACGATCACGAAGAACTGCTGACCAATCAAGACGACGAACATGAACCTTGTGCTCGTCTTGGTATTCATCATAAAACTCTTTACCATATCCAGTTGTACATCCTTCGCCATCAGATAAGATGCAAAGATTTACTTTCTGTAGATCATTCTGTTTCTGGAAATTAGGAATGATGTAGTTCATCATAACTATTGCTTCATTTAAAGGAGTTCCAGAAAGTTGAAGACCTATTGTGTACTGGTAGTTAGTGTAGTTTCTGTAGTAAGAAGCTTCTCTCCAGAGATTCCTGCACATACGCTCATAGTCTTTACCATTAGAACGAGATGAAACAAAGTTTACTAGGTGGAACCAATCATCATTGATGTAAACCTCATTCTTTACAGCATTCTCTTTCTTGTATGAATAAGAATCATAATAAGGATCTTCATGATTTATAGATCTCTCAGCAGCAATCCAGTCATTAGTAAATCCATAAACTTCAAATGGAATCTGAACTTTTTTACAGAATGAAGTTAGGTTAAGTAACTGTTTTACAGTTGCAAGGATCTCATGTTGCATAGAACCAGACCAATCAAGAAGGAATAGAAGACCGTGATTCTTACCATCAGGAAGAACAGTTATTTTTTTGAAGATGTCTTCGTTATAAAGATAAGTATGTAACTTTGTAGTATCAAGCACACCAGTTTTAGATTGACCAGAACGAGCATAAGCGTCAGCAGACTTACGGCACTCAAATTCTTTAACAAGATAGTTTACCTCCTTCTGAGATTGCTTACGGAACTCATTGTATAGATGGTCAACTTCTGCATAAGCAACAGACTCAACTGCTTGACTATCAATCCAGTCGTGTAGTTTTTTCCAATCAACAACATGTTTATCTAGGTTGACTTTCTCAGGAATCTCAACATAGGTTAGATCTTTTGAGTCAGGAGAAGAAAGTTTTTCTGATGCATCATCAAAAGAACGTTGAGTAGAAGATTCATCACCACCTTCAGAACCTGCACCGTCTTCTTCTTCATCTTCATCATCCCAATCGTCAATAATATCCTCTTCAATCTCAGATTCAATCTTTGCAGTATTACCACCAGAAGATGCTCCACCTGATTGAGGTTTTGCATTTGGTTGATCTTCATCACTAGACTCATTATCTTTTTTATCAGATGATGAAGAATCACTTCCTTGAAGAACATTAGCATTAGATTCAGACTCATCAGGAGTAGATGGTATCTCTACCTCATTCTTGTGTTCCTGACTAAATGCATATACATCTTGAGCAATCTGTAGAACTTCTTCAAAAGTCTCAGCAAGATCAGTACGAGCAACAAATAGCTTTTCTTCTATAGAGAATGGAATCAATGCACTAGCACCAATCTTGAAGTGAAGATTGATACGGTCAATCAAACTATAAGTGCTAAGATCTTCACCTTGAACACTGAAGAAATCCATGTCATGTAGTTCTTTGTATCCTTTAGCAAAAGACTTGTTAAGACCTGGAAACTTACGCTTCATAAGTTTCTCAATACGTGCATCCTCAATAACGTTTATGAAATCTTTAGGACAATCTGCACTATCTCTCCAATCTTCATTAGGTGTGAACAATGCATGTCCTACTTCGTGACCTACTAGCATGTCATATACTGTGCTAGATGCTTTGTCCCACATTGGTAATGTCAATACACGACGATCTACGTCAAACATTGCAGTAGAAACTTTACGATGTTCTACAATAAGGTTCTCAGTAGCAAGTAGTCTTGCAAGGTTACCTTTGATTTCTTGTTGAGTGTGCATGTGTCTTTGTGTCTGATGTATACATCATAGCAAAGAAAGTTATCTAGCCAACCAGTGCATGTGTCACTTCGTGAACTGTCTCCTCAATGGTAGAATAATTTTTATCTTTATTTACAGTTATAGTTCTATCAAATTTATCATCTAGTCCTTGTTTATGACTTATTACAAAGACTTTTGTATTCTCGTCAAAGTTTCTAAGTATCCATCCTAGATCAGATGTACCAGATTGGTCAAGAGATCCATCAAATATCTCATCTAAGATAAGTAAATTAGTATCCACGCTATTCTTAAGCTTAGCAATACTGCGCCAAGTGAGCAACAGAGCGATATCAATACGAGCTTTTTCGCCTTCGCTGAAACTATCATAGGAAAATACGTCACGGTACCTAGACTTAATTATCTCATCAAAGTTCTCGTCAAGTGTAAAATTGACATAAAACTCCATCCTTTGTAAGAAATCGTTAATTAACTTATTCATCGTAGGAAGATAAGTCTTGATAATCCTAGTCTTTATACCATTATCCTTAAGTAGTTGTCCTGCTGTTGTCAGGACATCACGATCTTTCTTTAGATCAGCATGTTGTTTACTATATTCTTTCTTATTACTTACAAGAAGTTGCAATTTATCATACTCTGCTTTCTTGTCAGGTGTAGATCCCTCTAGTTCTTTGATCTCATCTTGTATTGATTCAACCTGTTTACGAATTGTCAGTAATTGAAAATTAGTCTGAGAAATTGTTGTATTGATATTGTTTACTTCAGTTGACAGTTCAGTAAATTTATCAAATCTTTTTTGCTCATCACCAATAGCTTTCTGTAGATCTTCAAAACCAATATTCATCTCATTGACCTTGGTTTTTCCTTCTTCTAATTTTTCATTACGAAACTCTTCGGATAGTTCCTGAGTACACGTTGGGCACACATAGTTGGACTCAAAGAATTTATTTTCCTTCTTGCATGTGTTCATCTTATGTGTCAACTTGATCAAGTATGTGTTCAACTTGCTCAATTTTTCGCTGGACTTGGAATAGTCCTGCATTTCTTTATTAAGTTTACAGATTTGCTCTGTAAGAATTGTTACCTCTTCAGCACCTTGGAGTTCTGTATTTTTATACTCGTTTATCTTTTCTTTCTTACGATCAATCTCCTCCTGAGTTTTTTTCTCTAGAGAGAACATATGTTGTTTTTGTAATTCTATTCTATCTTTAAGTAAATCAAGTTGATAATCAATGTCACGTAGCTCCTCATTATTACCACGCATCTTATCTTTAAGGAGAACATTCATTGTAGAAAATACTTGAATGTCTAGAATGTCCTCAATAATCTCACGACGTTGACCACCAGGTAATTTCATGAATGGTACAAATGTAGATGATCCCAACACAACAATCTGTGTAAATGATTTGTAATTCATTTTGAGAACATTTGCCTCAAAGTTTTTCTGCTGTTCTAGTTGACTACTATCTTGATTCCATGCCTGTCCATTGCAGTAGATCTCAAACTTACTTGGTTTCATACCACGTATGACTTTGTACTCTATCTTACCAATACGAAACTCAATCTCTGCTACACAATCTTTTTCGTTGATACTATTGACCAACATACTTTTACTAATCTTACGAAACGGTCTAGCAAACAAAGAAAAAGTAAGAGCATCCAGAATGGTACTCTTACCTGCACCGTTGCTACCAACGATTAAGTTTGTTCTTGCAGTTTCTAAATCAATTTCACTAAACACATTGCCCGTAGAAAGAAAATTCTTCCAACGGATCTTTTCAAATACAATCATTATTTGGGATCATCAGGTGGTATTAAAAAATCGTCAGGTGTAATAATGGAAAAACGTTGTCCACGGTCTTGACATGCTCCTATTATAACATGATCTTCCATTTCCACAACCTGCATATCTGGGTAATCTTCTTCTTGTATCATCATCAAGTATCTATTAGCATCATCTACCTCAGTCCAAATAGGAATGACGCGATTTTCATCATCATCATGGAGAGAAAATACACCTTCGGGATGGTTTGCTACAGTTAGAACGAACATTAGACTACTTGACAGCTTTCAATATATAGGTTTCTCATAAGTTTCTTCAAGTCAGATTTGTCTACGGAGATCTCTACTTCATCAATGTATTCATTGAGAAGTGTCATGGTATCTTTGGTTTCTAAATCTGTATCATCTATACCATCAGCATCTACAAGTGTCTCAACGATCTTTACATCATGAGCACCTACATTGTAAAGGCGATCAACCAATGTCTCAAACATCTGGTAGTCTCGTTTCTCTTCAACAATGATCTTGATGAACTTGTCTTTATAATCAGATACATCTGATTTGTTGTAGTCATACTTGGCATCATCGTAGAAGATCTTCTCAAAAATTTCGTATGGATTTGCGACAAACCTAAGTCTATCACTTTCAGTATCGTAAATATGAAATCCACGAGAGTCCTTATAATCATTCCAATACATCTGATATGGATTACCTAGGTATTGCACATTACCATGTTTTGATTTGTGGTGAAAATGTCCAGACCAGACACGTTTAAATTTCTTGAAGTCAGATACTTTGAAACCTCCTTCAAAATGCATACCTGGTGTTACCTCAAAACCATCACACTCAAGGTGACCACACATAATTTCTGATTCACCTTGATTAATATATTCTAGACACTGTTCTCTATTACCTGAGTTAATCCAAGGCATCATTAGAAACTTCTTATTTCCAAGTTTAACATTCTTAGGTTCTGAGTAGATAGTAATGTTACTATACTTTTCTAATAGAAGCTCTGGTGAGTTGATGGCATTTGTATTCTTGTAATAAGTACAATGATTTCCTAGAAGCATATGGACATCATAATTTACCAACCGTCTGAAGTAATTAGCATCAACACGGTTAAAAGTATTATAGTCCATAGACTTTCTGTTATCAAAAGTGTCACCCAAATCAATGATCGTGGTGATACCTTCTTTCTCAAGAGTAGGAAAAAAGATATTATCATAGAACTTTTGAAAATAGTTCCAGAAGTTGATGTTGCCTTTTCTTCCATCAAGATGCTGATCAGTTATTAGTGCTATTTTCACCCTATGTCCTCTGGTGCAGGAATACCTTTACTTTTTCTAAATGTCTTTTTCTCATAGTCAAAGTCAGGGTGTGGTGCAGCAGAAATCACTGGGTCTTTAGTCTTGTTCTTAATAACAATAAATCTGTCAGCAGCAAAAGTTCCTGCTAGATTTACCTCAATCTCATCTCCATCTTTCCAATTAACACTACCATCCTTTTTGGTGTGTAGCATTGCTTCTTGAATTTTGTCAATGATTTCCTTCGTTAATTTCATACTCAATTTCAATAACTTTAGATGATCTTCCCATAGAGTTTGCTCTAGTCATTTGTTTCATTTCACCACCTAAGAGAATAGTAAGTTCTTTTATCCTTGTGATGATCCTTTGTTTGGATTCATTCATTGAGGTTTATGATCTCTCATCCCATCATGATTACCATCGCCAGGCAATTTTCCATATGCAAGATATTCTATTGCTTGCAAAGAACCCTCTAGTCTAGTCAAGTCTTTTTGAATACGATGATACTCATCATGAGCTTCTTTTACTTCTGCTGCTCTAGCAGATAGTTGAGCAGTTCTTTTTGTAAAACGCTCAATAAGTTGGTCGTAATTTTCTGTTGGTTTCTTTGTTGTCATTTTGTGTTTTGTTGTAAACTATTACTCTTGTACCGTCATGGGTAAAAACGAGTTCATCATCGTCATCCCAACACAGTTCTTGATACAATGCGTTTAATTTACGCATATCATCATATAGACTACTGGACATTAGCGGTTCATTTTGGTTTCAATGTTTTCCTTAATACTACCCATATCTGAATAGGAAGCATTCATACCTGACATATTACCAGTATATCTGTCAGTGTGCATAACTTCATCATATCCTGACCTTTCTAAGATCTTTCCTTTAATCTCTAGTTGCTTCTTTTCCTTTTGAATCCTACGCAAAAAAGCATAGTAAATGATTTGAGTAAAGTAAGCAAATGGATTTTTAGATTTTTCTGGATTAAAATTATCAATGTACTGTAGGCAGTTTTCAATGCCATCACAGATCATGTCCTCACGAAACATGTAGTTGACAAAGTTTGGTTTATAAGATAAGTGTGTTGCGATCTTTAGAAAGCAACTGCCAAGATAGTTTGTAACTCTTGGGCGGGGTTTGTCTGCTTCTTTTGCAGCAAAAACTTTCTCGCGATAGTCTGTTATCGCAGCTAGGAATTCTTTATTGTTTACATAATATTCTGTCTTTTTTCTTGTCATTACTGCGTTGAATGATGTCTTTAGTATAGCAAACTAAATTACTTTTGTAAAGGGGACTTGACAAAAGTTACAAACCTCAGTACAATTAACCTTGTAGAGGTTCAGAAGGAATATACTAGCTTTTATTAAATATATTTTCTAAAGACTTTTTCATGTCTTTTACGGATCCCAAATACCCCGACCCGCGTGGCAACTTGTTTCCTTGACCATTTAGGTTCTTTCCGTTTTCCATTCTTAATAAGGTTTCATTATAGAAATCTACAATAGGACCTTCTATCTCACTTATTGTGATTATGTGACTTCTGTTTAATATAAACATTTTATCAAACGTAGCACACACCCACTCTCTAAAAGAAAATCCAGATACTTCTAACTGTCCTTTCCTTTGTCTAGCTTGATCTACTTGAAGAGGATTTTCTAACATTATTTTATCTTCATCCTCTAGGTAAACAACCTTAGAGACTATCTCCTCTCCAGTAACTAGCTTTATAGTTGCAATAAATTCTTCTCCCATATTTAATTTGCTCTAAGGTTTACTTTAATAACTTCATATTTAAAATTTTCGTCATTATAAATGTTAACTCTTTCATTCAAATGCCGAAGTGTATAGTTCTGACCGCCGATGTCGTCGGCGATATCGTAAAGGGTTGCTATCTCCTTGCCTTCTCCTTTTCTGAGAACCCTACCAATTGATTGCAGGTTTCTAATTCTAGACTTTGATGGCGAGGCAAACACGATGTTGTGAAGACGTTTAATGTTAATTCCAGTTGAGAAGGTGCCGTAACTGGCAACAATGATAGCATTTGATTCTGTTTCTGTAATCTGACGAACTTCTTCTCTGTCTTCTACTTCGGTTGCACCATGAACAAAAAATAGTTTTCGTTCAGGGTCTATGATATTATTTATCAATTCATAAAGTGGCTCTCCGTGCTTCTCTACATAGTTGAAGAGGACAAGAGTGTTTCCTTTTAGATCATTAACTAGATTTTTAATCAAGTTATTTCTACCCTTATGCTCTACGAGATACTCCATCTCGTCATGATATGATTCAAAATGTTGTGGAGCATGTTTACAAAGTAGAACTTTTATCCTAAACTTAGAAAGGTAACCTTCTTTGATTAGATCATCTGTTTTGGTAACTTGTTCACACTCACCAAAGAGTCCTTCAAGTACCCACTTATGAGTCTTAGATCCATCTAGTGTTCCAGTAAATCCAAATCTATACTTAGCATTATGAAGCTTAGTCATGATGCCTGTTAAAGATTTACTTTTAAATAGATGTGCTTCATCACCAATGACACAATCTATATCATCAAAATATCTCTTGGGAAATTTGTAGATAGATTGCCAAGTTGATATTATAATATTCTTATCAGTAACCTTATCTTTACCACCGTAAATCTTATGAATAAAGTCGTCAGCATTCCACCCGTAAGAAATAAAATCATTGACCATCTGCTCAACGAGGGATGTAGTTGGGACGACTATAAGTATCTTCTTTGCGGTGGCAGCATAGTATCTGACTATGGCGTAGATCATCAGAGATTTCCCACTACCCGTAGGAGAAAGTAAAAGTTTTCTATTATATTTGATAGCCTCGTAGACTGCTTTGTATTGGTAGTCACGAGGTTTTATATTGGAAATTTTATCCATGAAGTGTTTAACACCTGCAGGAGATACAAATTTATTATCATCTTCTATATCTCCGTACCAATCATTCTTTTCATACTCTACAATATATTGTTTCTCATCTGCCCATGTCTGTACATGTTTCATTAGACCATGATACAAGTCTCCTGTAGCAGGAGAGTATAGACGTATAGTTCCATCCCAGTATTTGTATCTAGGATTCTTTTTTAAGAACTTAGCTTCTGGAACTTCAAATGTAAAGTAGTCTGCTAGTTCTCTATGGACGTATTCTTCATCAGAATGAATAGTTATATAAACTTCATTCTTTTTCTTTACTGTAAGATGTGTCATTACTGTCCATTAACAAATTTCTCCCACTCAATGGCACTCTTAATTTGAAAACCTCTATTTGATATTTGCTTCATAACTTGATCTAGAAAGTACATCATCTGTTCTAGATACTTGATCTTTGCCTCTAGGTTGATGATCTCATCATCAGACTCTATGTAGACTTTCATCTTTTCAGTTGTTTTTATATGAGATCCAAATGGTTTTGCAGCGTACGTTTTAGCATCCGCTTCACCAGAATAATACTCACGTTTTTCTTTTACTAATTTACGAATTTCAAACTCTAAAGAAGTTTTTATTTGAGATATGTCAGTGTAATGGTTTAAGTATTTATTGTGTTGGAAAGGGATGTCTAATGCAAGTTGTCCTAGATCAGCACTATATTGTTTGTTCTTAAATTGAAAATCAACTGCGGAGTCTTCCGCCCAGTCTTTTCTTAGTTTTTCAAATTTATTACGAAGCGAATCAAAATTCATAAAGGTCGCATAGATTTATCACGAATAAAGAACTGCTGGTGTTTGAATGTAACCTCTGCAGTTATATACTCCACATCACTTATTGTAGCATCAAATTGCAAATTTGTCAGTGATACAGGGAATAGATCTCTAAACTCTACAACAAATGCAGGGTTGTATTGACTAGTAACTATGTGTAGTTGTCCATCTGTATAGATATCTTTTTCTGGTGTTTGACGTGCCATTTGATCTGCATTACCATTATCACGCATCCAACTATGGATAGAGTAATAGTTTTTAAGATCTTCATCTACAATGAAACGTACAGTAAAGTCTCCAAAACTAACACCACCGCCAGGTATAATAGGCAAACTCCTAAAAGGACTTGATACATCAATACTAGGCATACTGATGTCAGGAACGTTTGCTCCTTGACAAAAGAAATCTACCCCTTCAAACTTTTCCAGTTTAAGGAGGTATCCAATTGGATTTAAGAAGTTCCTATTACTAGGTTGTTCTTTATACCATTCTGCTCCGCCTACAGGCATGTCTATATTCTGACTACTCTAGTATTTATGGGTTGTTGGGATCCATTCCTAAACTAATAAGATACTCATCCCACCATGTAACCTTGTGTCTTTTCCATAGAGGTACAGGCAATCCTTTTTCTGCATAGTATTTTTGTACAACCGCATCAATAGTCTCTGCAATTTTCAATTGATTAATCCTCTTCTGTAGAACGTCCATTCGCATGAATAATTTCTTCCAGTTGTTTACGAATAATCTCCGCACGTTTTTTGTCACGTACTTCATTCTTATAACCATATCTTCCAGTTAGTATAGCATAACTCTGAAACATCAAAGACAATACTGAAATCAATATGACTAATAGTAATATCTTATCTGCTGGTGTCACATCTGTCTCAGCACTTCATCTTTTAATTTATCTACTACATCTTGAACAACACTTACATCAATACCTAAGAATGGTGGTATCAGACCTAATACTCTAAACAATCCATCAGCAAACAAAGCTATGAATGCAAACCCTAGTGCCATGCTGATCATACCAGCATTTCTATTGTGCTGATTGATAGCAAACTCAATCATCTCTTCACACTCTTCTCTTGTGAAAGTTTGAGTAGGTTCACTCTTAGGTTTTGATCTTACTATTAGTTTTTTTGGAGAGATTAAATCTCTACCATACTGAGATAATACCATGTTCTTTTTAAAGTAGTGTTTAATTTTGTCAGTCATCTAGATCCTCTTCTTCGTCCCAGACAATGTAAGGACCATGTTGCATTCTTTTTAGTTTGTCTGTCTCAGCTTTAAATTTTGCTGTTTCAGATAACCATATGGCAAGTTTAATCACCACGAATACCACCGCTATTGGTGATAAACATAATAACAGTATAACAGAAGATTGGTTCATTGCCAATATTCGTCAAGGACATCAAACACCCGATTTAGATATTTGTTAGCACCGATACATTCCCATTTACCCATTTCAGAAATTTCACATTTATAATGCAGTTCTCTTTTGAGTTGCATGAGCCTGTTGGTCATGGCAACCTTGTCTAGTCTGCCGTTCATATCTTCTTGTATACCTACACTACTATTTAATCATAAAAAAAGGGATCCCGTAGGATCCCTGTTAGTAATTCCTAACATTGTTAGGGTGTTTTCCACAATTATGTTAGATTTGCTACTCTAACTCTTCTATAGTACTGGTTAATGCCATGAGTTAATGCCTCAGCATCAGGTGTACCATTAGACTGAACAACAAATGGGTTAGCAACCATACCGTATCTAGTCTTGAAGCCAATCTTGGGCTGGAAGGTAGATGGGTCAATGCTTCTGAGCATTTGTAGGGGAACGTATGGGCAATAGAACAGTCCACAGTCATAAGGTGATGTACCTTTGTATCCTACAACATAGTAGTGAGTGTTAGAAACGTTTGCTGAATAAGGATCAACGAAGACCTTGATTCTACCGTTCATTGTACCCACAAGTAGGTTACCTGTGTCATCAACTTCACCGATGGAAGGACCGCCAGCACCTGTTAAACCAGAAGAGTAGTCAAGTGTACCTGACATAGCAAGAGCACTAGCAACATCAGCAGATGTGATGATGAAGTTACCCTTTCCTCTACGAGTTTGCTGTGCGATTGCGTTAGCATCTCTTTCAATCTGGAACATAAGTCCTTTGAATTTCTCAACTGACCATCTTCCATTACTGTCTACGTCTAAGTCAAACACACCAGCGTTAGCAACGTTGTTTTGTGCACCTGATTTTGCAATTGTGTAAACAGTTCTAACAACCTCACGGTTGATTTCTGCAAGGATCTCACTAGAAAGTAAGTTAGCAAGTTCCTGTTCTGCATCAAGACCGTGAATTGCTTTTAAGTCTTGTGCTAGTTCTAGAGTGTACTCTGCCTTTAGTGCTCTTGTTTTAGCAGTAACAGAAGTCTTCTCTATACTGAAGCTCATCTCGTTGAAGAGAGTAGATCCAGATCCTAGAGTTTCAGCATCTTCTCTAGCGATTTTTGAAGCAACCTTCTCGTAGTTAGCTGCAGTTGTACCGCCACCAGTAGCATCGTTAAGTAAACCTGGGTTAGCATCTGTTGTACCACCGTCTCCAAGAGGAGAGATAGGATCGTTGAATGCAGCAGGTCCTTGTGTGTTACCTGAGAAGTTTGCATCTGGTTCGTTGTAAAGTGCTTCGTTTCCAGCTCTTAGTGCAGAACCATTTTGCTGATAGTGTGACTTCATTGCAAAGATTAGTCCAGTAGGACCACTCATTGGTTGAACGCCACAGATGTCGTATGCTACCAAGTTTGGCATAGCACGACGGATGAGACTAATCATCACTGGATCAAATCCAGCAAGACCGCCTGTTTTTGTATCAAGTCCAGAACCTGAGAGTGCGTTTGTACCAATGGCACCAACTGTGTTGGATGCTTCATTGATCATACCACGCTCTTCTCTAAGTTGAGACTCTGTGTTTTCTAACAAAACAGCGGTAACTGCCTTTCTATAATTGTCTTTGATGGCACCAGCACCTTCATGACTTAGAACAGGGTTCCACTTTTCTGTTAGAGCTTTTGAGTTAAACATTTGCTCTTATGAGAAAAATTGGGGGATATAATTTATTGCCAGCGATTCATAGCATCAAGGTATTGTGCCATTGCTGGACTAATATCCTTATCTGATGCTCCTTCTACTGGAGTTTCGTCTGCAACTTCACTTTGTGTTACAGTTTTTTCTGTGAAGTAAGACTCTTTGATAGTTTTCACTTTCTTAGAGAACTCCTCCTCAGTTGTAAACTCAACACCCTCAGCGAGAGCAGCGAGTTTGTCCTTCTGAGTATCTGCCAATCCATCGGAAACTTCGTTCACGATATTTTTTCTTGCAGTCTCATTTAGACGGGATTGTAATTTCACATTAGCTTTGACCTGTTCGTCAAGCTTAGCTTCCATCTCACGAATTGAATCAGCCATACCTTCTACCACATCCACTTTCTCGTCTGGGATAGAAATGTAGTGCTCTTCAAAGAGACCTTTAAGACCTGCGATGAAGTCTTCTGTGATCTCATTTCTTATTCCACGGTCAACAGCAACTTGATTTTGCTCCATCCATTGACCTATGGCGTAGTTCACTGTGCCATCTACTTCCTCGGAAAGCTCTGCCTTAGCAGCATCTACTTGCTTTTCAAGTTCGGTAGCAAAGTGTTCTACAAGCTTGTCGTACTCTTCAGAGAGTTTTGCTTTGATTGCTGCTTCAAAGATAGTCTTTGCTTTCTCGGCAAACTCTTTTGAGAGTTCTGTTCCCTCTAATAGGGCGTTGACATCATCGGAGACATCAAGGTCTTCGTATGATGGTTTGATTGGATATGTAACCTGAGAACCTGTTCCAGTTCCGTATGCTGCATCAGCACCAACTGTAGGTTGTTTACCCATATCACCAGCATCACTAATGTTAGATGTTTGAGCAGATCCATCGCTTTGTGCTGCCTTGTCTCCTACAGGAGCAGCTGCCTTAGCACCTGGATTCTCCTCACCGTCATCATCGTGCTCATTAGGAGCAGTGGATGTACCACCTAAATCTGCAGGAGCAGATTGTCCGTATGATTGACCAGCATCAACTTTAGGTGCAGGATCTTTTCCTGTACCATTTGATGTCTGTGCATCAGAAACTTGAGATGGTTCGCTACCTGTGCCTGGTATGACGTTTGCGGAAACAGTCGGCATAGGGTCGCCTTCCACGATAGTCACTTTTTGCTCGGTAGCAAACTCTTCAAATTTTTCGTTAAGTTTATCTGACATTAGAGTTTACCTTAATAATTTTCCGTATAGTGATATGAATTATTTATAGAATCAAAGATTTGAGAGGAAATGCTCAAAAACTTGGAGCGTTTTTGCCTCTACATCACGGCGACTTGCGTCACTCATTATCTTTTTATATTTAGCAACTTCAGTTTCCTTTAGTATACCATTACACCAAACCCATTCTTTACCTTCCATGATTCCATTAACGAAAGCATCAGGTGCGGAGGGGTCTGCTACTATATCTGCAGCAGTGGTGAGCATGAAGTCATCACGCACAACATTGCAACTTTCTGTCTTGTCGATGCTTCCCATACCACGTGAGGAAACACCTAACTGAACACCTTCGCCAAGTAAGTTCTTAGCGATGTTACCCATTGGTGTATCTAGGATCTGTGCCTTACCAATGAAATTATTTCCCTCTGCTTTGAGTGAAGTAATTCTATGAGATACTCTATCAAGATTGATAGTAGGACCATCGGGATGTCCAAGTTCACCGAGAGCACGTTTTGATTTTACATACTCCTCATTGTATCTCTTAACCTCACGGTCAAGAACAGCGAAGGGGTACATACGACCATTGCGATTTTTTAACTCAGATTGTAAGAACACTCCTTCAATATAAAGAAGTTTCTTTCCGTTTTTCTCTTCTGTTATGAGTTTAACGTCTTCAATCGTTTCCGTTATCAGTTTCATTGCTTGGTATCTCTGTCTCGGTTGGTTCATCAAAGAATGTATTAGCAACCACTTTCTTGTAATCTGCCATTGCTTGAGAAGCTTTGCCAAATAACATGTCGTGGATTGCATCAATTGCAGATGCTCGTTGGTTATTGTCAATCTTATCGACAATATCTACAGCACCAAGTTCTTTGTTAACATCTGTATTTTCAGTCATAATTTTATGTAGCAATTATTATTTATTATTATTTGTTGGTTGAGATGCGGAAACTGGTGGTTTAGGTCTACGTTTTTCCTTATCTATCTCTCTTTCTACAGCATCATCAGCTTGTTGTGCTTGTATTTCTGGAGCAAATGCAGTGTTCTGACGATCCATAGTGTCAAATGTATTGACATCTTGTGGAGACATTACTATACCAGCATCAATCTCTTGCTGCATCTCCTTATCTAACTCTCTCATATCTCGATTAGTTTGACCAAGAACTTCCTTACGAACATGTGCCACGGAGAAGTATTTGCCAACGAAAGGATCCATCTGTGTGACAGTTGCTATGCGTTGGTTAAACATCTCAATGTTCTTTAATTCATTGAAGTGATTGTCGAATAAGAAGTCATACTGTATATGCTCTTTCATATCTTCCCAATCTTCTGGAGCAATAACTCCTTTTAGAATGAGTTGAGTCTTAAGCATGTCTTGGAACATCTCACTAAATCTTTTGCGGAGACGACCAATAAACTTAGTAAACTTGAGTTCGTCACGGAGAACCTCTGTTGTCTTACCAAGATTAAATCCTTTGTTGTCATCTGTAAGACGAGATGGAGGTAAGTTCAAACTGTTGTATAATTTCTTTTTAAAATACTCAACATCCTTTAACTCACCTAGGTTCTGACCACCTGGCAATGTAGTAATCTCTGTTCCTCTGCCACCTTCTCTACGTGGTAACCAGAAGTCTTCGAGCATACTCATATGCTTTTTGTCATCTCTCATCTCTCCAGTGTTAGCATCATATACTAACTTGTTTCTATAACGAGACATAACGTCACGGAGATACTGCTCCGCTTTTACCTTAGGTAAGTTACCTACGTCAATGTAGAATATTCTACGCTCAGGTGCACGAGAAAGTCTGTATATAACTAGAGAGTCCTCGATCATTCTTAATTGATTGAGAGACTTGATTGCCTTGTGTAGGAAACCAAGAGTCATTCTCTTGTTTAAATCTTGTAGTCCAGAAGGGCAGAATGTAATAGAATCTATTGCCATCTTGACACCTTGTGACAATGACATATCACCAACAGGTCCTAAAACACCACCTTTATAAAAACCTTTTGGATTATAAAGGTAATAATCTACAAATGTTCCGTATTCAAACTCTAATGCTGTGCCTTTTATTGCTTGACGTGCTAGAGAATCTTTTGGTGTTTGATCAATTTTTTGTCGAACCTTCTTGATCTTCATAGGATCAATATAACGAAGTTCCGTAATACCTTTCTTAGGATTCTCTAGGTCTATAACTTTATGATAATATAATCTTCCGTCAATATACCAAGATCTGACAATCTCATGTGCTCGATTGTCAAAGTTTAAAAGTCTTTTGATGTACTCAAACTCATCTCTTATTTTTTTCTTGATACCCATTCCAGCATCAAGATTATCTAAATTTACTTCAACGGGAGTGTCATGAGCATCACTCACAACAAACTCGTTTACTACCTCGTCTACTGCACTGTCCACCTCAGGGTGTAGTGCCATATCACGATAACGACGGATCATCTCATACTCATTACGAGCTTGATTGTCCGTGTCCACATACGTTCCATAGTAGCCTCCTGCTGCTACAGCAATCGACTCCTCAGCATTAGGAGGGACAGGGGACTGACCCTTCTTTCCCTCCTTACGTTGTATTTGGAAACCAAATAATTGACTCATCTACTTAGTCATAATAGTGCTCTTACTTATATTTAGCAGAGTTAATTATATGACTTTTCCAGTTGCTATGTCAGGTCTAGTAGATGCTGGTGCTTGTGATCCTCCTTTTGCCTTCTCTGCTGTGAAGTATGAGTACTGCCATTCAACAGTAAACTCTTCAATTTGATCGTTACTATCATATGCAAGATCAATCTGAGAAACATTAGTTGGGAAGCAATGATGCAATTGATAAGTTCTGATTGAAGAACCACCAACTGTATCATCTTTTTCTAGTTGTGTGACAAATAAATTTGCCATGTAACCATCTCCACCACTATCTGGAAGAAATCTCTCAGCAGTGTTACCAGCATGAGTATTGATTTCATTTGCCCATGACTCAAATAGAGCACGGATCTTGAAGTTTTTATCGTTAAAGAATGTAGCAGTCCATGTATCGAAGGTACGATCACCAGCGATTTTAACTGTTCTACCTCTGAAAGGAACTTCGATTACACCCAAGTTAGATCCTGGTAATGCTGCGGACTTACAAAGAATTGAAGTTAATTCTTTTCCAATAAGAGCACCAGCACCATCAGATGCTAGTTCTCCTCCTGCAAGATCATTGATAGTTGCATCACTAAAACCAGCAGGAAATTGGATGTCCACATTGAACATATTAGGCTTAACGCCTTGACCAATAACTTGAAGGAACGAAGATACGTTGTTAGTTGCCATTTGTTTTTACCTCTTGTTTAATTATCTACCAACGACTTCGGAGAATGAAACTCCTGTCTTCGTTGCTGTAACAGTCACAGTTACATAGTTGATAGAACGAGTTGGTTTCACAAATATTTCTGCGACAAACTCATTTCTATCTATAATCTCAGGAGTATTATTTGTGTCATCACAAACAACAAGGTAGTCTGTGACTCCTCTTCGTGCTTGAATTTCACTTAAATATCCACTAAGTGCAGCATTAAAACTTGCACGAGTTACAGTATCGTTTTGTTCAAACAATACACCCTCTGCTAATGCTCTTGCTCTCTTCTCTATGTTAAGGAAGAGACGTCTTACGTTGATACGATCAAATGCAGATGGAGAAGCAAGTGCAGTCTTATCACCAAATAGGATAGGACCTGAACCAGGAAATGCAACAACAGGGTTAATTGCTGATGTATACAAATCATCTCTTGCTGCCTTGTTAGGATTAAATGCAAGTTTAACTACGTTTTGTAATCCACCTCTAGATGTTCCTGCAGGAGAAATCCAATCGTCACCGATTGTAGAAGTAGAAACACATAAACCAGCAATGTCTCCATTGCAACCGATGTAACGATACTTATCGTTAAATCTATCGTATGTGTACTTAAGACCACTGTCCTTAACAACATATGAACTAGAACCAATACTAGAGAAGTAATCAATAGTATTTTCTAATTGCTGTGCAGGAGTTAATGCAGAACCACCAGAATAAGCAACTTGGTTGCCAGTATATGGTGATATAAATGCGATGCAATCTTTTCTTGTGTTTGCAACAGCAGCAACAGCACCCGCTTTAACAAGTGTGTCTGCCTCAGAACCCATTGATCCACCCATAAGAACAAAATCAAGTGATGTTTCTTCTGTGTCTTGGAACAATGTATATGCTGCAGAAATTTCTCCTGTAGTATATGCGTAATCATCAGTACCACCTGATAAAGCACCACCAGCAGTCTTAAGAATTCTTGCGATCTTAATAGGAGCAGCAGCAGTAGCACCATAAGATGCAACAGCAGCACCAGGATCTGATCCTAGTGTAGTGAACTCAGCAGATGTTAATGCACTAGCGTAAATGTAATTAGAATATTCATTTACATAGTTCTTCCAATAAATTGAAGCACCCTCTGGTGATTTAGCGTCTGATATCTTAGAGAGATATGTCATTCTCTCAACAACTGTATTTGTTGAAGTGTCAATAACCGCAACGTGTACCTCATCCATTGAGATATAACGCTCTGTTGCGAATGCTGAACTACCTGGTCTAGGACCTATTTCTTTATATGTTAAACCAGTTGATCCAATTGTAGTTGCGTTCCACATTGAATTAGAGAATGCTGTTGATGTATCTCCAGCTGCTGGAGTAGGAGCAGCAGTTCCTTGAATAATTCTAACTGTGTTTGCGTCAACAACTTCTACAACCTCATGTCCAACAGCAGCGTCATCAGTGTATGTACCACCAACGCTTAAACCGTGACCAGATTTTACGATTGTAAAGTCAGGACCTTTGTCTACGATAACTACGTGAAGATTGTTTCCGTCTGAACCAGCAGTACGAGCAACAAACTTTTCTGATGAACCAGCACCAGCATCGTAATCTTCTTTTGATCCAACTAATACTGCTGAACCATCTAAAGTTGCGTTGAGCACACCAGTTGTTGCACGAACAACAGCGAGTTGACCACCATAGCGGAGGAACTCAGATGCTACTAACCAGTCTGCAGCGTTTGCCTCAGCTGGTGCTCCGAAAGTATCAATTAATTCTCTTTCAGATCCTATATTTGTAATTTTGCCTACAGGTCCACTGCGGAATGATGAAGCGAATCCAGCACGTAGTCCAGATACTCCAGTCAAAACACCAGTAGATAGATCACGTTCTCTAATAACAACACCAGGCGAGACTTGACTTGCCATTTAATTTTACCTCTAAGATATCATTTTATCTAGAAGTATTTAGATATTTCTATCCCTCCACAGGGGAAACAACACACGAACACCCTACCAGTCTGGATAGTGACCCTCTGTAATTTTCTTTTTACTTTTTCTTTTTGCTACTATTCTCTTAATCGTACAGTCCTTACATTCATATGAATATGCAGATGGTAAACCCTTCTTTTGTTTTCTAGACATGTAGAAATCCTCTAGTAGATTCTTGACTTGATTGCAAGTTCTACATCTTCTATCTTTGAATAGTAAATGTTCTAACTCAAACTGACTATCAAGATCCATCATAG
>ENA-OSEY01000534-OSEY01000534.1-marine-metagenome-genome-assembly--contig:-NODE-534-length-27763-cov-2.544318_pt1 | contig 27763 bp, 27 predicted proteins | sample MGYA00248465_ERZ534230 | MGnify/ENA primary metagenome ERZ534230 (study PRJEB26409, sample SAMN06344110) | marine metagenome | isolation source: Sea water from surface | place: Atlantic Ocean:Southern...
CTCAAGGAAAGGATGCGTCTCAACTGCTGGCTTGCAGTGTTAGCGGGTTTCAGTGGGATGCTGATCATCCTTAGGCCGGGATGGATCGAGGTCAGCAGTGGCTCGCTGATCATTCTTTTTTCTGCCTTATGCTGGGGCATGGGGATGGTGATTGTGAAGAAACTCACCGAAACCGACGGGACGATGAGCATCATCCTCTGGTTCACCTTATGGACTACTATTGCGACTTTCCCCTTTGCCGCCAGCCAATGGGTCTGGCCCGAAGCTGAAGATTATTTCTGGCTCTTCGTAATGGGAATCCTCGGTTCCATCGGGCATCTGGCTGCGGTCAGCGGTTTTAAAATTGCTGATGCTTCCAGTGTGATGCCAATGGATTTTCTAAGATTGGTCTGGATCAGCCTCTTCGGCTTCCTCTTTTTTGGAGAAATACCCGAGGTCTGGACCCTGATTGGTGCCGCAGTGATTTTAGCTGGCAGCGGTTTGTTGATGATTCCTTCCAAATCCTGAATCCTCCTATCCCGGTCCCAATTTTTGAGGTTTCATGGATTTTTCAAAAAAATCCTTTCAGAATAAATCTTTGATTTTGATCGCATGTATTTGATTTTTTGATCCAGGATGACTCGCTCCATAGAACCAGAAACAGAATCCCTGCAAACTCCTTCGGCCGTGGTTATTGGCGGAGGAATCGCCGGTTTGACGGCAGGATGGAGTTTATCTCAAGCCGGCTGGGATGTACGTATTCTGGAATCCGGGAACCGTGTCGGAGGGGCAATGCAGACGGAACGAGAAGGGGGATACCTGATCGAGCATGGCCCGAATACGGCGCTCGAGAGTGACCCGCGAATCACACAATTGATTTCATCCCTTGGTCTGCAGGAAGAGAAGCGTATTCCGGAACAGGCATCCAAAAAGCGTTTCATCCTCAAGCAGGGGGTGCCTCAGCCATTACCGATGTCACCGCAGGCATTTTTCGGGTCAGGATTTTTCAGTTGGAAAGCCAAGTTGAGTCTCATCGGGGAACCGTTCCGCCCGGCAGGAAATCCGGACCATGAAGAAAGCCTTTCCGAATTCGTGCTGCGAAGACTTGGACGAGAATTTCTCGATTATGCCATCAATCCTTTTGTTGCAGGAGTCTATGCCGGGGCTCCGGAAAAGCTTGGAGTGCAGCAGGCCTTCCCAAAACTCCATGAACTGGAGCAACGATACGGCAGCCTGATCCGTGGGCAAATCCTGGGAGCAAGGGAACGAAAAAAGGAAGGGCGTGTTTCCAAACAAAAGGCTCCGATGTTTTCCTTCCGTCAGGGGTTGGGCACCCTCCCTGAGCGTTTCCAGGAACTTCTTGGAGATTCCATTCTGCTCCGAACGCGGGCTTTGAGAATCAGCAAGGATTCAGGGCGTTGGCTGGTTGATGCTGAACAAGAGGGACAGCGTGTAAAATTTCATGCAGATCATGTGATCTATGCCGGAACCGCTCATCAACTTCCCGGGATTTCCATTGAAGAGGTACCAACATCCGATCTGGAAACCTTCAGAACCATTTACCATCCTCCGGTATCATCCCTCAGCCTGGCTTTTCCCAGAAATCGGGTTGAGCATCCTTTGGACGGTTTTGGATTGCTGGTGCCGGAAGCGGAAAAACGTAAGATCCTCGGCGCCCTCTTTATCTCCACCCTTTTCCCCGAACGATGTCCAGGGGATCAGGTTCTTTTGACTGTTTTCATCGGGGGAACCCGTCAACCGGAGTACGCTTCGCTTCCGAAACAGGAATTGCAGGAATTAGTTCTCAAGGAACTGAAATCCATGCTGGGTACAAATGCAGAACCGGTTCATGTCTTTCACCGTTTCTGGGAAAAAGCGATTCCTCAATACGAAGTCGGTTACGGAAAAATCAGATCGAAGTTGGACGCACTTGAGACATCCCATCCAGGACTCCATTTTACCGGGAATTACCGCGGGGGGATTTCTGTAGCCGATACCATCCTCCATGCGCTCAAACTGACAGACCTTCTTAAGGGAACTTCAAACTGAAAAATTTTCACTCCATGGCACAAAATTTGTAGCTATAGAAATAAACACTTATTTCAGGGAGTTGAAGATGAATCAAGTTAAGCAACCGAAACAACCCAAAGCTCTTCCTTCATTGAAAGATGCTGTGAGTTTCAGGCTCCTTCCTGATGTATATCAGCATCCATCGAAGTTCCAGAAGGAAATCACTTTGAATCTGGATTCAAAGTCATTCTGATGAAATAGATGGGCTTTCATATGCGAAAATATATACTGTAACAATTGTCATAAAAATAGTATGAAAACGACAACACCAAAAATGCAATTCACCAGTGATTCTACACTTTCAGGATTGCTTGAAGTGATCATTGCCAAATCCCAGGGATCGTCTTCATTCAGGAAATCAGGGATTGAGCTTCTTAGAGATCAATTGGGAGAAACCTCGGAAATGAGGAATCACCGTTTGAAGAATACCAGTGACCGGGATATTGAGGAATGGATCACTATCCTCAACAGAACAACCGAAATGCTTGAAGAAGAATTGGAAAACCGGATGGTTAACTTTTAGAGGGGTGGGTGCCGACCCCCGGCAGGCAGGTTTTCCCGGAAATTACCTGGGAGCCTGCCTGTTCTGTTCCCAAAAAATAGTTTTGAAAGAGTACCGATGAAAAATGAATTGAATCAAACCGCGCTGATGTTGCTTGGCAAGGCCTGTCTCCACGGGTTGGTCAGTGAAGAACATTTGTTTCAGAAATTAGGAAATGATTCGTCGGTTAAATCTATTACCTCAATCATTCCTGAAGAAGCACCTTTAGAGCATTCCCGCCAAATCCGGAATTGATTGTTTTCCTCCCAAGAACTCGTCTGGGATAATGCGGAAAACAAGTTCCTGTTGTTTCATCTCCCACCATGGATCAAAACTCTCGAGAAAATCTGGTCCGTCTGCGAAAACGGAGCATCCTTCAGAACCAGAAAGCTTCAATTTCGTTGGAAGAATTTTGGACAACCGAAGCGAGCCTGAGGGAATATTTTTATGATTTGCCCGGTCCTCAGCTAGAACTGCCTGCAGTTCCTGTTCATATCAGTTCGGAACAGAACGGTCATTGAAACACTGGCCACAGTTGAGAAATTTCGGATTCCTTGCTGGTTGCCAAGTCCATTTTCTTGAAATAACTTGCCCCATGTCAAATCGGTTTCGTGAGATTTTATTTTGTGTTTTGATCTTCATGACTATGGCCTGCAGCAACTCGCAGAACAGACTTCCTCCACGGGTTTATCAAGAAGGAATGATCGAACCGAATTCCACTTTTTGGTCTGCAAACAGAGGCTGCTACTCGTTTAACCAGGAAGCATTTGGCAGAAATCCAAGGCTGATTGACATCAGTTGGTGCCGTAAGAAACTGCGATATCCTCCAGACTCCTATGCCCGTGCCAGTTGGGAAAATCCGATTTCACCCAGCATCACTCCTCCTCTGAACGAATACAAATGCTTCAGCAAAACAGTATCCAACTTCGGTTCCCGGATCCCCTGGTATATCCAGAAACGATGTAAAAAACTGGATGCCGAGGAATAGCTTTTTTTAGAAGATAGGTTGGTTTCAAATAAATTTCTGCGATTTTGGCAAGAGAAGATCCTGCGGAAAGATGAATGAGAGTCCGGGCGGGAAAACTCTCTTCCAAAGAAAAATTCCTGCAAAAATAGATCTATCCCGCGAAATAATCCGGCTCCATTCCTGATTTCCACTTGATGTTGCAACCCATGCTTGGAATCTGATTTTCAGGAATCGAGTTGCCCTGGATCAAGGCATCGACGGCATTTTTCAGATCCTCACCTGTGACAGGATTGGTGTTTTTTGGGCGGCTGGAATCGTATTGGCCGCGATAGACCAGTTTTCGATTTTCATCATAAAGGAAGAAATCCGGGGTGCATGCCGCACGGTAGGCTTTGGCGACTTCCTGGGTTTCATCGAACAGGTAGGGAAAGGAGTAGGAATAGTTTCGGGCATCCTCACTCATTTTTTCGGGACGGTCATCGGGATAGGCTTCGATGTCGTTCGAACTGATGGCCACGACTCCCAATCCTTTCGATTCATATTCATTTGCAAAATGAACAAAAGATTCGCGGATATGAACCACATAAGGGCAGTGATTGCAAAAGAACGCGACCAGCAGGGAAGTCTGGTTCTTGAAAGAATCCAATTGATAGCTCTCCTGTTGTAAAAGCGGGTTCCAATTTTTCAGATTAAAATCCGGTGCGGGGCTGCCAAGTTTTTCCATTGTGGATGAATGTGCCATATCTCAAATCCTGAAAAAGGTTTAATCAAAAATTGCCGCTTGGAGGAGGATGCACCAGAGCGGTTCTGTCAAAGAAAAATCTGTTTTATCTTTTTACCAACGGCTTCGCCGAGTTTACGGTGTTCTTCTCTTTCAAAATGGATCCCATCCAGGTCACTGCTCTGGATGAATTCGGCAGCATCCAAAAATTGACAACCCATTTCCAGGGCTTTTTTTCGATAATACTTTCCGAATAGCTGGGATTTCTCGCTGCCTCCTTTAAACATCTCTTCAAATTCCTTGAGCTTTGCCAAAGGGGGAGGAGCAATCAGCAGGGGAATGGGAGCATTCTCTTGAGGCCCTGCCTGGCTTTGCTGGACCTGACGGACCAAAACTCCCACACTTTCAGCAATATCAAAGGCCGAGACCGAAAAACGACACTTCAAATCGTTGGTGCCGAGCATGATGGTAATCAGGTCAAAGGGCTTGTGGCTTTCCAAACAGGGCATTAGGTAGTCCAGTCCGTTTTTGAATCCCTCGATCGGATCATCCCATAAGGTTGTCCTGCCGTTGAGACCTTCTTCAATCACCCGATAGTTCTCACCTAAACTGTTTCGTAATATCCCTGTCCAACGCTCGTCAGGGCCGAAGCGTTGACGGTTTTCAGGATTGTAACCCCAGGTGTTCGAGTCTCCGAAACAGAGAATGGTTTTCATCAGTATCCTCCTTTTCGATAATATCGCCTTTGTGTGAGAGGATGCTTCCTTTCCTTTTCCAGGTGACAACTAAATCGTTCAAGCATGGTATAAATCACCATTGGAGAGAGAAAAGGACGAAAATCTTCATCAACAGGAAGTTCAACCTTTTTTGTATCAAAAATCGCAATATGCTTGGTAATTTTGCTAGCAAAATCATACACCCGGTCCATCAGGGGGCGGGTTGAATCCTCACCATACAGCAATATCATGCTCGTGTCTTCGTCGGTCAATTCAAGAGTGCCATGGAAATATTCTCCCGCATGGATTGATTTAGTTTTGATCCATTGCATCTCCTCAAGAATACACATGGCATAATCATAGGCCTCTCCCCAAACCGCACCGGACCCGATGACCATGTGGTAATCAGTGTTCTTATGTTTTGAAGCAAGCTCAATGGCCATCGCTTCCGTCTGTTCTTTTGCTTTGATTAAATAGGGGGTAATCCTATGAATTTGTTCCACAAAAGTTTCATATTTGGGAAAATCCCCAAACCTCATCAACACCCGGAATAAAAACGCATACAATTGCAAATAAAAACATTCGGCGAGGTGATCATCTTCCGCAAAACTAACGAAGTGATGGGTCGATTCCATGCAGACAGGGGTGTCCGCATGACAGACAAAGGCTAAGGTGGTTGCACCTGCGTTGTTGCAGTATTGGACGGCATCAACGATTTCCCGGGTGTCCCCGCTTCTGGAACAGAAGACACACAAGGAATCCGCAGAAAACTGCTTGTTGCCCTGCAGGACAAATTCTGCTGCCTGAACCGCATGGACAGGCAATTCGGACAACTGTCCGGAAATGAATTGGATGGGCAGAAAATGGGAATAGGTCCCGCCGACCCCAATCAGGAAAAGATTTTTGAATCCTTTTTCAAAAAGTACATCAACGGTTTTTTCGATCTTTGAAACATTTCCCAATGCATCGTCAATGACTTTGATAAACCGTTTCTCGTTAAAATGATACAAGTCTGAGTCCTTTCAAATAGGTGGAAATAGCAGGTTGATCAAAGCCATGCCTGGATTCATATCAATGATCAAAAAGCACCTTCAATCGTGCAGGAATGCGACGAATATTCTGCTGCATGTTTTAATGCTGATGGAATGGATGCATTCTTGACAAATCTTGACAGGAAGGAACCGATGAAGGCATCTCCAACACCCAGGGTGTCGATCACTTCCACAGCGAGGGCGGATTGACGAAACACTTCCTGTCCGTCAAAGGCGGCAGCGCCCCGTTCCCCCATGGTCATGATCACCAACGCAAAACCTGCTTCATGCAGGCACTGAAGGATTTGAGGTATTTCAGAATCAAGAGTTCCGGGTCTGGAGAAGATTCCAATTTCAGACATAGGTCCTAAAGATTGAATCAAATCCTTATTGTTTTGTTCAGAAAAATCGATCGAAAGATTCACTCCTGATTCTTTTATTCTTGATGCCTGTTCCAGGATGGTTTTTTCATAGTCCTGGAACTGATTTTTTCCTTCCAGGTTCCAGTTGGAAAAAATGGTATGATGCACCCAATCGTATTGTTTGAGATACTGATAGTCTTTTTCTTCCAGTTCGAAATCTATTTGAACCTCCAAAGAATCCTCGAAGAAGATTCTTTCGCCATCCTCCAGATGGACTATGGTCCAGGCAGTTTTGCCTTCGGATTGTCTCAACCTTTGACAGTCAATTTTTTCTTTTTGAAGGGTTTCAATGATGAGTTTCCCGTCCTCATCATTGCCAACGATTCCTAAATATCCACAATGGATTCCATTCCTTTGGACTGCGACAGCAGTATTGACTCCGTTTCCTCCTACAAATTTTTTTGTTTGGACAGGGTAGAGATCAACACAATTATCCCCAACGATGCAAATCTTGGGAGGGCTCATGCTGGAGGTCAGTGAATGATGAAGTTCAAGGAATCAGAATTGGGTCATCCCAAAACCTTCAGCAATTTGGAAGGAAGAGATGGGTTATGCTGCAAATCTATTTCTTCATCCAGGACAACTTTCAAGCAGGATAAACTCATGACGAAGTTCCTAAGAACTACAGATTGAAAGCAACCTTGCAGGCTTCTCTTTGTTGGAGACGATTCCAATAATCATGAGCATTGTTGTGGTGATCCGAAGAGACATATTTATCAAAAATAAACATGCTGTAACCCATCATGATGTCTGCCGCAGTAAATTCATTTCCGACCAGAAATTCCCGGCCTTTAATGGCTTCATCCAAGGCTTTGACACAGAGGGATGCTCTGTCTTTCATTTCATTGATGGCCGCGTCGGATTGTTGGTGTTCCTCAAATACCCTGCGGTGGTTGACGATTTCACCAATCGGTCTTGCAAAAGTGGATTCGGCGAACCAACACCACTGCAGAAAGAGGCCGTGCTCCGGTGTGCCTGGTTTTGGCTGCAATTGACCGTTTCCATGACGGTCGAGGATGTACTGCACCATTGCCCCAGACTCAAACATGATGAAATCATCATCCTTAAGCACCGGGACTTTTCCAACCGGATTCATCTTCCTCCATTCCTGACTTGCCCGGTAGTCGGCAGTAAATGGGATGGTCTCCACCTGATAGGGGATTTTCAATTCTTCGCAGGTCCAGATGACCCTCAGGGATCGCGTGCCCACGGCATGATAGATGGTCAACATCGTTTTCTTTTTTGAGAGTTTTCGTAACTTATGTCTGTGTTTTGGTGTTTGAAGAGAAAAATCATGAATGACTTGGTTCGTCTCTTAATCCCAGGGATTCGAATACCATTTCCGGAGTAACCGATTCAAGACAAACCAGGGTTTCAGGATTTTTACAGAGTCCCTTTCCATTGGGAGTGCAAGGCCGACAACTTAACGGCAATGCTGTTTCCATAAGTTTGCTTTCGGCAAGAAAAGGAGCATAACCGAATTCCCTGACGGTAGGGCCGAAGATTGCCGTTGAGGGGGTCCCCATTGCTTCAGCAAGATGAACCAGGGAAGTATCGTTTGCCACGAGGTATTTTGCATTCCGCAGCAATTCCGCAGTTTGGAGGGGACTCAATCGTCCTGCAAAGTTGATGATCTTGTCGCCGAATTCTTCTTCCAAAAGCTCAGGTTCAGGCTCATCCGGACCTCCTACCAGGACGATTTTCCAGCCGGATTGAATGAGCATTTCCGTCAGATGAGTGAAGTGAAGAAGGGGCCAGCACTTGAGCGGTTGCGAGGCAGAAGGCCCAATCGCAATAAATCCTCTTGGCAAAAGGTTGTGCTCCCTCATTAACGTTTTAATAAGATCAATGTCTTCCTGATCCGGGAACAGTTCAGTTGAAGCATCAAGTCCATGAGGGGCATGCTGCTTAAGTGGAAGAAGCCATTGTTCCCTTTGGGAGAGTCCTTGCTGGAGACGGTTCCAGCCAAGGTGAATCAGCAACTTGCGGTTCAAAGTGCGCTTGTTGATTTTCCAGACCGCAGGTTTTCTTTTCATACCGAAGGCGGTTAATCTGGACACAATCCATCGGCTTCTCATCGATCGGTGGGCATCATAAATCAGATCGAATTCTTCTGCTTGTAATTCCTCGATCAGTTGGTTCAGTTGTTCAAAATTTTCTTTTCGAGGATGTTTGATGATACGGTCCAGGTGAGGATTATTGTCCAGCACATCTCCGAAGCCGACAGAAGTCAGCAGATTCAGATTTGCACCAGGAAAGATCCTTCTCAATTCCCTGAAAATCGGGCTGGTCAGGATCAAATCTCCCAGTGAACTGAAGCGGATGACTAGAATTTTATTTGGCTGTAGCACAAGAATGTTTCAAAATGTTCGGTCTTTCACAGGATTTGCATTGCAACCGGATTGGTTGAAATGAGCATTACGGACCCTATCTCCAGGAGCAGCATGAGCGTTCAAGCCACAGGAATTCAAACTCCATCCTCCATAACGCAAACTTCATCAAAAATTGAATTCAAGACCAGTTCCTCAACATGGACCCTCGATCAGATCCGGGGAATGCGTCAGCAATTCGAACAGGAAACCTCAGCCATGGTGAAAAAGCTAGGAGATTCTGAACATCAAACGATGTTGGTGGCGATGTACGAAGGTACTGAAAAACTGTTAAACCGGAAAGTTTCTGATTTTGCCGTGATGCAATATTTTGAAGATCTCAAGTTTGCGGCAGAGGATTTGAGGAAGCAAGGGATGTCTGGAGAAAATTACCGCAATTCTCTTCTGCAGCATTCACAGAAAGCACTGAACCGAATGCTTGCCACCGGATAAAATCTTCCTGTTAACTGCCGCTGATATTCATCGAATCAATCCGAAATGCTGGTGTCAAAATGGTACTGCGTTCATCAACCTCACTTCCTATCATGCTGATTCCTTTCAGCATTTCAGGAAAAGTGCTGGCAATGGTGAACTCCGAAACCGGTTCGGCCAATTTCCCTTTACGAATCCAAAGCCCCTGAGCACCCCGGGAATAGTCTCCTGTGGTCAGGTTGACTCCTTGTCCTGACATTCCTGTCAGATACAGTCCGTTATCAATGCTCGCAATCAGTTCTTCATCGGAATAATTACCCGGTTTGAGCATCAGGTTTGAAATTCCTCCCGCATGCCCCGTGCTTTGTCGGTCCAGTTTGTTGGCCGAATAAGTGGAACACATGAAACTGAGAAGTTTCCCCTGATCGATCAACATGAGCGGAGTGGCCTTTACCCCTTCATTGTCATAGTGCCGGCTTCCCAGTTTACCCGGTAACAAAGGTTCATCGCTGAGTCTGATCTCAGGATTGGCAATGGTTTCTCCCAAAGAATCCTTGAGGAACGAGTGTTTACGGAAAACATTATCCCCCATCATTGCCGAGGCAAGGCTGCCGAGGAAACTCTGGGCCATTTCGGTGCTGAACACCACCGGGACTTCACAGCTTTTAGGTTTGACCGAGCCCAATTTACGCAGGGTTCTTTCTCCGGCCTTGCGTGCCAAATCTTCGCGTGATTCCAGGTCTTTTCGGAATCGTGAACTGGAGTACCAGCCATCCGATTGTTTACGTCCGGTATTCAAGCTCTGAGATGATCCTTCAGTTTCTTCCCCTCCGTCTTCTGCAAACATAGAAACTCCTTGGCTGCAAAGGGTTTTACTGCAGCCCTCCAGGAAACCGTTACTGTCTCCGTGAACCATGTAGGAAATCGAATCTGAAAAAGAAATTTCTTCGGTTTGAAGCCGGGAATCTATGGAAAGTGCCTCTTTTTCCAAAAGCATCAGTTCGTTAATTTTTTCGTTAGAGGCCATTTTTTCAAAGTTCGGATCCCGGAATTGTAGGTCGATCTCCGCTTTCCCCTGAAGTTTTGGATCAGGAAGGGTATAAAAAGGATCCTCGCCCATCAAGGGGAGGGCTTCCAAGGTGGAACGGATTAGAGGTTCCAGGGTTTCAAGTCTGAAATCATTGGAAGAAAGAGTGGACCGCTTCTGGTTTTTTGCGAGGGTGACATGAATTCCGGAAGAACCCGCTTCTTTCAGGGCTTCAATGTTCTGGTTTCTGACTTCAAGCTGGAAGGAGGTGGCATTGGCCAGAGAAACAGAAACCTGTTCGGCCCCCTGTTTAAGCGATAAGTCTATAACCTCTCTGGCAATATTCAGATAGCGTTCAATCAAGCGGGTTTCCTTTTATTGTGTTTTTTTCGAGGAAATATTGATTTTTGAAGGACTTTTTTCATCAGAGTAAAAAAGCCTCAGCCTATTACATTCCTCCAACGGTCATTTCCGAAATCAGCACCGTCGGGAGTCCCACTCCGACTGGAACGCTTTGCCCGTCTTTTCCGCAGGTCCAAATGCCCTCACTGATGGCAAAATCATTACCGACCATACTGATTTTCGACATCGCATCAGGTCCGTTGCCGATGAGGGTGAAATTCTTGATCGGATGGCTGAAACGACCATCTTCTACAAGCCATGCAGTGGTTGGGACAAAAACAAAATCCCCGTTGGAAATGTCAACCTGACCGCCACTGAATGAAGCACAGTAAACTCCTTTTTTGACGGAACGGATGATGTCTTCAGGATCTGTATCGCCGTTAGCGAGGTACGTGGTGGTCATTCTTGGCAGGGGGTAATGCGCGTAAGATTCACGTCTGCCGTTGCCGGTGGGATTCAGTTTGTAATAATCCGCACTGATGCGGTCGTGCATGTAACCCCGGAGGGTGCCTCGTTCGATCAGTACATTTTCTCCGGTGAGGCTTCCTTCATCATCAAAATTGAGAGCGCCCCGATCATGATCCACCGTTCCCGCATCATAAATGGTGCAAAGTTCTGAGGCCACTTTTTCTCCCATCCTGCCACTGTATGCGGATGTCCCCTTGCGGTTAAAATCCGCTTCCAGAGGATGCCCAACCGCTTCATGTAGAAGAATTCCGGATTGGGCAGGGCCCAAGAGGACAGGCATTGGTCCGGATGGCGCCTGCTTAGCGCCAAGCAGCAGAATTGCTTCCTGCGCCGATTTGCTTCCGACTTCAATGGGATGGTCGGTGGATTCCAGAAAATCCAATCCGACGCGTCCTCCAACACCAGCCGTTCCGTTTTGAATCTGATCCCCTTCCTGGGCAATGGAGTGGACATTGAAGCGGAACATTGGACGGGTGTCACGCAGGATAACACCTTCTGAAGTGACAACCTGGGTCAGATTGAGGGCATCAACAAATGCCACGGTGACACGACTGATGCGAGGATCATGGTTCCGTGCTGCTTCCTCGGCACGTTGAACCAATCCGATCTTGCTGGTCAATTCAAGGTCGCTGATGGTCTTCAGAACGGGATAGTGATTTTTAACGTTCTGTTGATTGAAGCGTCTTGCCTCGTTAAGTTTGACTTGGCCGGAGTGGGCTATGGCTGATGCAGTGCCGGCAGCATGGAGCATGGCATCATAATTCAGATCCTCGCTGTAGGCATAGCCGGTCTGATCTCCCTCAACCACCCTCACCCCAAGTCCGCTGATGATTGCCACCGCCGAATTTTTGATGATTCCTTCTTCCATCACCACCGAATGACGGAGACTGTATTCAAAAAAAAGATCGGCAAAATCTCCACCCTGATCAAGGGCCCGGTTCAGCAATCGGTCCAGAACTCTTTCATCAATCCCCATTTGCTGCTCAAAAACCTTACCCACCGTTGCTTCCGTTGAACCATTTACTTGTTCCAGGAAACTGCTTTGTTTCATTTTCAATTCCGGATTCGGCATCAGAAAAAATTGAATGGGCTGGATGATTTATGCGGGAATCAGGCTGGTTTGATTTGATCCACAAGGATCTGTGCCGCACGTTGGTACGCGCCCGGTTCCCCCAAAAGACTTCGGATTTGTTTCAGATGACCAATCATCGTGGCACGGCGATCCTGATCCTTCAAGAGCAAGATGGCTTCCTCTGCAAGACGTTCAGGAGTGAAGTCCTGCTGCAGCAATTCCGGTACGATTTCATTTTCGGCAAGAATGTTGACCATGCCGATATGCTGTACTTTTGCCAGTTTTCGGGCAATCCAGTAGGTCATGTTCGAGACCCGGTAGATGATAATACTGGGAGTCAATGCCAAGCCTGTCTGAAGCGAAGCCGTTCCCGAGGCAACTATCGCCAACTGGGAAACCCTCACCAAAACGGGGAACTGATTCTGAACCAATCTGATCTTCACGGGAGAGCTTGAAATCATGCTTTCAATGAGTCCGATTTCAATGGTTTCTGCAACCGGCATCAACACTTTCAGATCTTGAATTTCATTCTTAATGATAGCGAGACTTTGCAGAAATACCGGGAGGTGATTTTGGATTTCACTTGGTCTGCTTCCCGGGGCTAAGGTCAGAACCGTCTGTTCATCATCCAATTCATATTGTTCACGGAACTTGACGATTTCTTCGGTAGAGGGTTCCTGGTCCAGCAAAGGGTGGCCGACCCAACGGACCTTTACTCCCGCTTTTTGGTATATTCTTTCCTCAAAAGGGAAGAGTACGAGCATCAAGTCCACCATGTTTTTGATCTTCTTGATTCTTCCACTTCTCCAAACCCAAATCTGGGGACTGCTGAAGAAGATAACAGGAATCCCCAGTTTCTTGGCTTGGGCTGCAAGTTTTAGGTTGAAACCCGGGTAATCAATGAGGACTAATGCATCAGGCTTTTCGGACTCTAAGGCTTCCTGCATCAAGCGAAGCGTTCGATAGAGCCTGGGAAGGTGGAAAAGAAGTTCTGTGATCCCATGTGACTGCATCGTGTCGAGCATGAAGTATGGACGCAGTCCCATTTCCAACATGCCCTTACCGCCGATTCCAAAGGTTTCGAGTTCGGGAATCAGGATATTCAACTCCTTCAACAGTTCTCGTCCATGAGCATCCCCGGAAGCTTCGCCGGCAACTAGCATCAATTTCATCAAAAACCTTAACTGCTGAGAGAAGATTCTCCCTGAAGAGAGAAATAGATTGGATCAGTCTTCCTGATTTCGGAAAACCAAGCCCACTCGCGGGAAACCCGCATTTTTGAAGAGGATCATCATTTCAATCAGAAAACCATATGGGACCCTTTCGTCCATTTGCAGATAGACGGGTCTGTCACGGTTTTTCCATTCTGCTCGAAGGGGGAGTTGGAGTTTCAAGGATTCAAGGCTGAATACTTCTTCGTCCAGGATGATGTTCTTCTTCCCGTCAATACTGACCCTGAGCACGTTTTCAAATTCAGGGGACCTTTGGTTGAGTTTACCGCTGGGGAGACGGATGGGAAGCGAATGGGTCAAAAGGGGTGCTGAGATGAGGAATGCAACCAGCAGAATCAGCAGGACATCCACAAAAGGAGTAACATTGATATCCGAGAGTAAATCTCCTTGCAGCCTCCGCGAATGCCTAAACTTTCTCATTGACTGATAAAAGGGAATGCTGCATGCGTCGAAGTAGTTGGAGGGCGAAATAATCCATGGTTTCGGTCATGCTGCGGATGAGGGCACGAAACAGGTTGTAACTCAAGGCTGCGGGGATTGCTGCAAAAAGTCCTGCTGCCGTGGCAATCAAGGCTTCGGCAATGCCCGGGCTGATGACAGCCAAATCAACCGAGTTCATTTCAGCAATGCTTTGGAAGGTGTCGATCACTCCGATCACCGTTCCAAACAAACCGAGAAACGGGGCAGTGACGGAGATAGTAGCAAGAAAAGCCTGGCCCCGTTGGAGTCCTTTTTCCGCCATTAGGATTTTTGCTTCCATGGTCCGTTCCAGCAATTCCATCAACTCACCCCGACGATGATGCCCAGCCATCGGTGAACTTTTGAGAAAGTTGGATAACTCCTCATCACTGGTTTCAAAAAGATCCTTCAGAGGATTATCCGGCATGGCGGCAAAGCGCAGACGGAGTTCTTCCTGGCGTGGAATGCGTTCCAGCAGTTTGATTGCTTTTTTCTGAAGATACAGCCCGCGAATCAGGCTTAAGGTTTTTAGCAGAAAAACAATCCAGACACTGATTGAACTAAAAAACAACAGAGCCAGAACCGAAAAAGCCAGGGGGCCGAGGTCGGAGAGAACCAACTGAGCAATCGCATTCATTCAATACTATTGCGATTTTAATAGTATCGTAAAAACAACTCTTCTGTTTTTTGACCAGGCTTCACGGTTGGAACCCTGGACGGCAGGAAATTCTTCGCCGTAACTGATGGTTTGGATTCTTGAGGGATCGGTGACATAAACCTTGACCAGTCCGAGCACTGAATTAGCACGTCGGTGTCCTAGGGCGATGTTGTATTCGTCATTACCTCGTTCATCCGCGTGACCTTCCACCTGAACGATCAGATCCTCGTTCTTCTCGAGTTGCTCTAACACACATGGTGTCTGATTTTGAAGCTGATCTTTGAAATCCGGTTTGATCAGGCTTTGGTCAAAATCAAAGTAGATGGTGGGAAAAAGTTCATCATTCCTGGAATCTCTCAGTCTGGGGTCGGGTAAAGCCTCCATTTCCATCAACTGTTTACGCATTTCCAGAATCAGGGAAGGAGCACGTTCGCACAGATCATCTGAGTCCTCCGGGTCACTCGAGGCTATGACCGAGGTATCAGGTTCTTCCTGGTCCGGAACGTCTTCACTTGCACTGACTTCAAAAAATCCCTTTACTTTTGACCAGGTTGAAGGGGTTTCCTCCTCCTGTTCAACCTCTTCATTGACTTCTGGATCTTCTGATTTTTCTTCTTCATCATCCGAACCGAATATCAACCCCAGCAGAGAACTACCTTCAGTTGAATCTTCACTGGAGGATTCATTTTCGCTCGTTTCTTGTTCTATTGTATCAGTTTCGGTGGTGGGCTCTTCTGTTTGTGATTTTTCATCGGAAAGTTCTTCCTTTTCCACATCTTCAGAAGCGTCTTTTTCTGCAAGAATTTCCTCTATTTTATCTTCCTTTGCCTCTATTTCTTTTCGGTATTCTTCATCTTTAAGGGTTTCGATTTCCTCGGCTTTAGCTTCCGAAATTTCTTGAGTATCTGAACCTGAGGAATCTGTAACAGCAGGTTCTTCTTTGGTAATTTCAGGTTCTGCTCCGCCAAACATTCCACAACTGTGAAGAAGCGGAAAGATGATCAGTAACCCAAAAATGATGAATGGTTTCATTCCAAAAATATGTGGAAGAAAAATTAATTTATATGAATTCTTAGCTTAACAATCTAAATAGTGCAAGTTCGGTTCCTTTGGTGTTTTGGTAGATTCTGCATCATTTGCCATTCTGACAATTGTTGATTCAGATAAATCAGGCCGTTGAGCATACGGTTTCCATACCAGGAACACATTTCTCCGTCGATAAGACATACCCGAATTTCTGGAAAGCGTTTTTGAAATTCATTTCTGTGTTTTTCACGGAAAGGATAGGGTTCACTGGAAAGCAGTAACAAATCTGCATTGGAATGCCGGATTGTTTCATCATCTACTTCGGGATATCGTTCCCATGTTGAGAAAACATTTTGGATTCCAACGGTTTGTAACATGGAGTCAATAAAGGTGTTTCCTGCTGCAACCATCATGGGTTTGTTCCAGATCAAGTATGCAGCTGACAACTTTGGAGAGCTTATTTTCTTTGGAATGACTCTTTTTATTTTCTCCGTTATCCGCTGAGCCTCCTTTAATCGATTCACTAGAAGTCCTATTGAATGAATCATTGAGAAGGCATCTTTCAGGCTGTTGACTTTGCTGAGCCAGACTGGAAAGCTTTCCCTGATCCACTCAATATCCTCCTTGGTATTTTCCTCATGATTCCCAATGACAAGATCCGGTTTGACTTCCAACAGTCTTTCCCGGTTGATTTGCTTGGTCCCGCCTACGACAGGAATAGTCTGAATTTCATTGGGATGGACATAGAATTTGGTTCTTCCCACCAAATAATCCATTACGCCAAGGTTATGAAGCAACTCAGTCTGGGATGGAACAAGGGAGACGATTCTTGTTGGTAGTTCCTGGAGTGAGAGCCTCCATCCCGTTTGATCTAGGTCATTGAAAAACATTTATTTTTAAGCATTCTTTATTTGCATCTTGAATGGTAATTGATGAGGTTTTTTCTGCTTCTCAACCATAATTGAGTGAATTTCATTAGTCCCCCCCTCATGGCTTGGTTGGCGTGTCGAAAACATGATTCAAAAGCGGGTTGACATTCAAGGGTGAGCTTAACGAATATGAGTTGAACTCATTTTATTCAGTGCATATTAGATACGGCTTATTAATTAGACAGCAAAATATCTTTGAAAATGGCAGAATATTTTTGAATTTATTTTTTGCATGCTTTTCAAGTAACTTCGGGCTTAAGAAATTCTTCAAATCATTATGATTGTTGAAACCCTCTTTTTCTGAAAGTAAATTTTTAAAAATCAGTTAAGACTGCAGCATGATGTACCTTCTGTTTTTAAAATGACTATTCGCCCATAGATAGATTCATGGATCAAAGTATGTCCGTTTTTCCGATTCTCGAAGTCAATATGGTTGGATGATGCATAGATTTAGTAGCCGTGCTCTAATCATCGTATTTATCTTCTCGTTCAGTTACTCCCTTGTGACTGCGGAATATCTGATTCGTAGCCGACCGGACCCGGAATTAAAAAACCAAATCCATGGAATCCTGCAGAAAGCCCTTCCTGAAGACTACCTTGATGTTTCAGTGATCCAACACTCTCTGCTGAGTAGCGAAGCGTTGCAGGAGGATTCAAACCTTGTTCCCGGTGTCAAGATCGCAACAAGTCAGTCGGAGAGTAATCTCGTTTTTCGTTACAGGACGGTGATTCTGACAGTCAACCAGGAAATCGACCTGGATCAGGTTGAAATGCGGGTCCGCGGAGAAGTCAATGCTTTGGAACCTCAGGATCGGTTTGAACAATCCGTGCTGACAGAAAAACTAAAAATCGAAAGGCAGGATTTTTCCCAGCGGCTGGTGGAATATCTTGATCTACTGGTCAGTGCACGTGAGGACCTGCGTGAAGAACGAACTGATGCGGCAGGAGAGAAATTAAAGAATGCGGCTGAAATCAGTACTGCGTTCCCCTCCGGATATGAAATGATCGGCATCGATCAATTGATTGAAAGGGATTTACTGGCTTCGGACTCCGGCATCGAGACCATCGAATGGTTGTTGATGGGACTCCTGATACTTCTGCTTCTTGGCATGGGAGGAGTCTTCCTATTGGTTTCCAGAACAGGAAAAACCGAAGAATCAGGAGATCACCCGCTACAGGGTTCATTAGACAAAGTTGCTTCCGCGATTGAAGGCATGGCTCCGGAAGAAAGCGACAGGCCTGAGGATCTGGGCCCTGCTGATACCATTGAAGATGTTACTTCCGAAACAGATGATGAAGAAAAAGTCGATTATTTTGGTTTCATTCGACGCCTTCCCCTGAACAAACAAGTTGCTTTGATGCAGAAAATCCCTCCTCAGTACCAGGCGATGGTCTTTACCCAGATGAACTCAGAGGATATTTCACAACTCATCCAGCAACTTCCCAAATTGGATGCATTGGCCGCAGTTCTTTCTTTGAAGGAGGTCGAAGCCTCTCCCAGTCAGTTGGAACAACTGAGTGAAAAACTCAAGGATGCATCCGCGAAACTGCCGGTAGATTTTGACGGAATGGATCGTATCGGTGAGATCTCAGGGCACCTTGATTCCAAAGTCTGGGATCAGATTCTTGATAGCAAAGACGGGCTTGCCACCCGGAATCCGGAATTGGCTGGAAAGGCCGAAAATTCTCTCAGGGAAATACGTGCGAGAAGTATTTCTTTTGATAACCTTCATCATAGAGAGGATGTGAATACCGAGATGATCAGTCGGGTGATGGAGCGCTTCGAAAGGTCGAGGTTGAGCACCGGTGCCAGGGTCTCTGTGCCCTATATTTTATTGGATTGTGAAGAATCGATCCGGGAAAAAATTCTCCATGAATACACCGAAGACACTCGGAACTATTATCAGGAACAGTTGGAAAATCTTGAAAAACAACGTGAGGAAGAAGAGGAAAATCGTCAAAGAATTGAAAAAACCCGTGATCTCCATCGAGGACAATTCATGCGTTTTGTCCATCTCGAGGTCAGTAAGAATTCTGCCAGCAGTAAAATGTGGGAAAAACTGCAGGGTGGCTAGCATGCCACACTTATCTCTTTCATCAGTCACGATTTGAAATGAACTTTTTAAGATCCTTTCATGGAAAAAAGAAATACTGAAAAACTAGGCACCATCCTGGGTTTTATCTCCGGTACGGTGTTCATTTTGATGGGCATTCTCTGGCCGATTGAATGGTCCAATCTCGCTCTGATTTTGGGTGACTCCTATGAGTCGGAAAATACCGTCATGAACATCCTCCTCAAGATCACACGTTTTTTGGACCTTAAGTCCATATTTATTGTTTTTGGAGGAACTCTTTCAGCTACTTTTATTGCGTATCCTTATCAAAAGACGCTTCGAAGTTTTGGCAGTGTGGGGAAGGTTTTTTCTGCGGATCATTCAGAAATGGAAGCGGAAGAAGTTTACGAACAGGCCCGGAAAATTGGAGAAAAACGTTTCAACGGCAAGCGTTTGACGAATGAAGACTTGAATAGCATCACCAATCCTTTCATGCGACGTTGGGTCGAAGGATTGATAATACGGGAGCAGGTACCGGAGGAGATGCTGGACAGCATTCTAAGATCAGAAATTGAAATGTATGAGCATCGTGCAGACGAAGAAATCGAAATCCTAGATTTCATGAGTACCGCCGCTCCGGCATTCGGAATGATGGGAACGATTGTTGGATTGGTCTTAATGCTTGCAGAAACCGGCAGTGTCCGCGCAGTCATGCAGTCGATGTCGATTGCAATGCTTACCACACTTTATGGTGTGATCATTTCCAATCTCATCATTCAGCCTTTGGCTTCGAAACGGAAACAACTCAAGGAATCGAACCGGGTGCTGATGGAAATGGTTCGTGAAAGTGTCCAGTGCATCGCACGCCGTGAGTCTCCCTACAACATGCTCCAGGAACTCTCTCTCTTCCTGCCCTCCAAAAGAGAGGACTTTGACCGGCAGTACGGCTAAATTCGTATCGAAATAGTTAAGATGCTGGGGAAGAAAAAAAAGAAAACCGGGGAGGTACGATGGTTAATTACCTTCGCGGACCTGATCACCCTTCTGTTCTGCTTTTTTGTCTACCTCTCACTTTTCAGTAAACCTGCTGTCAATCTGGATACTCAATTCAAGATTACCGAAAATGCATTGAGAATTCTTGGTGAGGTGATGCCACTCAGTGTCCTTTCATCGGTTCAGACCCTCAAAGATCAAAAATTTTCCTCAGAAGCCCTTCTGGTTGAGCAGATTGAAAAACTCCTCGGGGATAAAAACGCTGCAGAATTCAAAAACCAAATCATTCTGGAAAGTGTTTCAGACATGATGGTCCAGGAAAGTGACAGAATCGCAAAAATCAGGGTACATCTCAGTGAGCCTTTACTCGAAGACCTTGAAGTTCCTCTTTTTTTTGCGGGTTCCGCCAGAAAGGGGCCTGTCAATCCTGCTCTCTGCAACGAGAAAGGTCTGACTCAACAGCAGGATGCATTGAACCGTTTTGATTATCTCCTTCCGAATGAAAGCATCATCATTCCTGAGGGTGAAAAATCTGGTTCGACCTACCTTTGCCTGGTGGATGATCAACTCTATGAATCGACTGAATCGATTCTGGTGCAAATTGGAAATGTAAGAGGAAATGTCGACCGGGGCGCAATCATCTCACAAAATGTGGTCATCGAGGATAACGAATTACCTCCGGAGGCTGAGTTTTCTCTAAAGAGAAGGGAAATTTATGAGGGGAGGGTTTCCATTACGGCAAAGATGAACCGAATCAGCGGGCTCAAGAGTGAGATCCCCCTCAGGTTTCTTGGTTCTGCAAAAGAGGGAGTTGATTTCAGACTGATTGACCCGCCAAAGATTACCATCTTCCCCTTCACCGAAAAAGGGTCCATTCTCCTGGATGTCATCCAGGAAGATGTTCCGCTTTATGCAACCCGGACCCTGATCGTGGAAATGGAGGAGAACCAACTGAGAAATGTCCAAGCTGGGAGTTTGAGGAGGCAGGTCAACACCATCATCGGAGCCCTTGAGATGAAGGACTGCAGTGGGATCAACCGTTTTTTGAGGGAAAATCGAGATGTCTTTGCTTCCTTTGAATTAAACGCGAGCAAGTCCAGGTGCATTTTGAGTCTGCCTTCGGATTTTTTGTTTGAAAGCGGATCGGCGGATCTGAAGCAGAAACATCTTGAGAACCTGGGCCGTTTCTTGCGGGAAATCCGCACAAGATATGAACTAGAGGGAGATGTGATCAGGGTCGAAGGCCATACAGACGATGTTCCCATGGGTAAAAAACTCAAGTATTCCAACAACTGGGAACTTTCGGTGGCCAGGGCGACCAATGTCGGCGTGTTCATGATCGAAAAAAATGGCTATGATCCGGATTTGATATCCATAACCGGACATGCCGATACAAGACCCCGCGTCAGCTACACCAGCGAAACAGGACAGCGAAAACTAGGTAAAGTGCTGAAAGAGACGAGGAAGGCCAATCGGAGAGTGGATCTGATTTTTGCCCGTCCCGCCGCATCAGAACAAATCCGCCGTTTTTTTCCTGAACAGGAATGACATCTGATGCAGAAATCCGATGGTTTTGAAATTCCTTGCTCCGGAACCCTCACGAAACATTCTTTCCTGTCTGAATCTTCAGAAGATCTTGAAAAGATTCCTCTTCCTGAAATGGTTTCTGTGTCTGGTCCTTTTGCCGACTGTTTCCGTCTGGGCGCAAATTAAGGACGAGGAAGATTCTTCTTCAAACAACCCTGTTCAGGAAAATCCCGCCATTTCAGAATCTCTGGAAGGACTCCAGGATCTTTCGACTCTCCAGCAGGAGGATGTCGATCCAGAGAAACTCAAGGAGATTCAAATCATTCGGTTGTCACCGGGAATTGTCAAAAAACCTGAAGGTCAGCTTCGTTTCCAGGTCAGTGCCTTCAGCCCGATTCTCGCTGTCAAAGTCAATGGATATGCCCAGATGATCCGTCCCGGTTTGGATTTCATGGAATACGAAGTGCCTTACCAGCTATTACCTGGGGATAACACTTTTGAAATCTTTGTTCAGACACGGGACGCAGAAATACGTCAACCAATTTTGCTCACTTACAACCCTCCCCAAACCATTCAACCGCGTGAACCTCTTCCGGTGGACCTGGTTCTCATCCTGGGACAGGTCCAAAGCGATAATATGTTGTTGGTACCAGAAAGTTCAACCAAGCGGAGTGCTTCAAAAAACGAACTTTTACTGTCCCTCAGTTATCATTTTCCCTTAGGTAAAATCCAGAAGTTGTTTTTTAAGGGCCTATTGAAAATAGATCGACAGCAGGACCGTAGCCTGGCTTCCCAGGAAATCCTTTTCCGTCAGTTCGGCCTTGATTACCAGGATCGCGACCTCTGGGGGGTTTCCTTCATTTCCGGGCTTGGGCAGAATGTGATCAGCAGCAAGAGTGATTCTGCTTCTTCCGGTTCTGAAGGATTCGTGAAAACCAGTGAAAGCCTCTTTCTGTTCGGTTCAGCAGAGAATAAATTTGGGAAAAGTACTTCGCTTCATACGAAACTCCAGTTGGAAATGCAGAATAAAGTCACAACAGATTCTGAGGATGGGACACTCAACCATTTCTACCTCGATGGCAAAACCACCTTGTTCGGAATTCGTTTTAACGGAGGTTTGCAAAACTCGAGCAGTGGCTTCAAGGAGACAGTAAAAAATTATCAGACTTCTGTTTTTAAAATAGGCATTCAATATCCCTGGGAGTCGTGGATTTTCGGATTCCAATTTCGTACATCGGATCAGAAATACAAAGAACTTGATCCTGCATCACAAATTATCCCACATCACAAACAGGATCTCATCTCCCTTCAAAGCAAGTACTCTTTTACAAAAACCATGATCGGAGATTTAACTCTGAACCAGACTAAAAAGGCTTCCAATGATGCATCCAAGGCTTATCAGGAATCCCAGTTGGCATTGCAGTTGATAATGGTCTATTGATGTTTTCAACACTTCTGGCTTCAGTTTTTTCTCATGAATCTATGCAAAATTTTGTATGTTCTAAGAATTCAGATTGCCGATTTTTACCGCAAACGCGTTCGGGACAAAAATTAAATTAAATATTATCTATTAATTATATGATTTTATTATTAAAAATAATTTTAAATTATTTCATAATGTCCATCCTTTAAAGTTGACAACCTTAGAAGCAAAAGTAGAATAGTAGGTTATCATCGTGTTATTTCGGAAAGCCCATGAATTGAAGCTGAGAAAGCATTCAATGAAATACCGAATGTTGAAAAAACCGTCTGTTTGTTTGTCTTTTTTAAAAACCCTTGTTTTTAAAAAATTGCCGGGCTTTCATTCCTTATCTTCCTCGTTTCTGATCTGTTTTTTCCTTCTCACTCCCATTTTGCTTCAGGCTCAATCTGCCGATCATCTGGAATTACATCAGGGTTCGGTCAAACTTTTGCGTGAAGGGCGTAGCCATTATCTCTGGAAACAGGGACTCAAACTTAAGTTGCTGCCTGGAGACAGGCTCCATACCGGAAGTGGAACCCGGGTTTCCCTTAAATTCAAAGAGGGAACGGAAAACATCGATCTCTTTTCCCATGCATTTTTTGCAGTTGAAGGAGTTTCCGAAGAACAGCGAAATGTTGCACTTTTGGTAGGTAAAGGGAATTTTGCCTTGCCTCCTGCACCCGAGCAGGAGGAAGTAGCAGAAACATCCGGCTTGGAAGAGCAGCCAATCTCGGAAGAGATGGAACTCAATAACAGTGCGAAATCATCGAGTGAAGCAGAAGAGCCCCAAAATAAGGAAGTCCGGGAGACGAGTAAAACTTCAGAAACGGTGCTGCAATCCGATAAATCAAATTCGGATGAGGTGAAAAAGGCTTCACCCGCAAGAACTCAGAAAAAAATTGCCCGATCCAGTAAACGAAAGCGGGGAGGACTATTAGCCAGAAAAAAAAGATTCAAGGTGCGGACGGTTTCCGCAGTGGTAGGAGTGAGGGGGACCGAATTCGTGGTGGCTGCAACGGAAGACTCCACGAATGTCCTAACTGTGACCGGTGAGGTGACCCTGGCTTCTGCGGAACTGCCTGGATTCGAAGTGGTCCTTCCCAAAAGCAGTATTTCCCGTGTCAGCGAGGGCAGTGCCCCTTCCCAGCCTGTTGTTGTGCCCCCCTCGGAACAGCAACAGATTGTGGAATCAGGAAATGTTGATGGCTTTGAAGAAGTGGAATTTGGTCCAGCAGACTCTTTGGAAAAAGTGCAGGAGGGTGAAACAGGACCCGCCGGGGAAATTGAAGACGTGGCAGCAGATGAAGAGATTAATGTGCTGGAACAGTTGGATACTTTGGATGCGGTTCAGGAGTTGGTGGACAGTGCGGAAGATGCCATCAATTTAAGCGAAACCAGGGTCTTGATTCTCAAAACCAACATCACACCCCGCTAAACCATGATTCGATCACTCGGATTGATCTTTTTGCTTTCTTCGTTGCTGGCGGGATGTGCAGACATTGAACCTGTAACTCAGGGGACCGCCTTTGTCAGCATGCGCCTGGAACAGGACTCCTCCAATCAACGCTCTGCTGCCAAAGGGATCACGCCGGAAGAGGCCAAAACGATTCTGGTTGTTTTGAGGCCGCCCTCGCAATGTTCTTCAAATTACGGAAATTCAACTCAAGACATGGACCGTGCACTTCTGGATCTCAGCACCCAGCAAGTGGAACTGATGGTCCCTTTGGAAACTCAGATGAAATTATGTCTTTACTTTTTTTCAGAAGATTATGGGCTTACGGAATTGAACATAGGAGACATTGAAGCAGAAAGTTTCGGGGAATCGGATGTTTTTATCGTCGATTCTGAAATTACCTCTGCGACCATCGATGTGGTTTACTGGGGCACCTTTTATTCAACACTGACCGCAAAAATCAGCAGTAAGAGCAGCGCAGGTTTTATTGAAGGGACTTCAGGAAGCTTTAAACTGAGTGATCTGACCGGGATCGCCTTGAAAGAAGACAACTTCACGATTTCTGATAATCAGAGTCACATGATCATCGTTGAGGAGTTGGCCTATGGTTCCTATACCTATCAGGTGGAAATGAGTGGTTTTTCCAATGAGGTCAATACTTTTGTCGTCAGTAATTCGGAAGAAACACTGGATATCAAGCTTACTCCAAATCCAGTGGATATTTCCTGGATCAGTTTTGAAAATCTTGACGTGGCTCAAATCGGAACGACAGATGAGGCAAATGCCTCAGGAACCTTGGTGATCAAAGTGCCATTGGCCCAGCGGGATGGGGTGAAACAGATCTTATCGACAATGGTTGTCAAGAACAGTACTAATTCCGTGACGATTAATGTCACTCCGCCCACGAACCTGCCGGCGGCATCCTTGGTTGATGAAGAGTTTGTCCATTACCGGCTCGATTTTACGGCCAATAATGTGAACTTAGAAACCGGGAGCAACCTTTTTGATGTGATCATCAGCATCGGCGGTAAATCAAAGCAGGTGGAGATCGGCAGCGTGAGTTATGATGCCTGTGTTGATGCCAATACCATGTGCCTCAAATTAACCTGGAGTGATGGTTCGGATCCGGATCTGCATTCGATGTATTGGCCTGATTGGGGTTATACAGAACCACTTGGGGCTGGATTGGCCTTTGATGACCAGAACCATGTTTATGGCCATCCCAGTTATCAGAAATGGCTTTTGACCGGAGACAAAGTTCACTTGGAGGATGCGACCACACTTCCAACTTTGATCAATGCTTCGAATCAGACAACGTTTACAGTCGATGCAGGTGCAAATACATTGTTTCTTTCCGGTTCTGACCTGACTGATGTATCAGTTTCTACTCCAGTTTTGCTTTCCTCAGACGGAACACTCCCAGGAGGTTTGGACGCAGGAACCATCTATTACCTGCATGGAATTGATAATGTGAATAAAACCGTTCAATTAGCCACCAATTCTCTCAATGCCATGCAGGGCACTGCAGTTATCTTAACCGACCAGGGTTCCGGAACCCATACTCTGACGGCTTTGGGTGCAGAAACGCAGGTTTGGTCCACCAACAATGGAAAAGTTGGAGATGGGACCTACCTGGTATGGGTCGAGGATGTTAGCAATGCAGACCTTCAGGGGGTGAGAGTTGAACTGAGTGGTCCCGGATTGAACCCGTCCATCACAAATGGCCCCTTCCGCTTCAAAGACTTGGATGACGGGGTGACCGAAGCACAGAACCTCACAGAACCCTATCAACAGCATGTTTTCCTGATTCAGGTCCAGAATGGAAGCATTGTCCGTTCTGATAAAATCCCAGTCGGTTCCACCGTGGATGCATTGAAAAATGGTTTGAATGCTGAAATAGGGAACCTGCCTGCATCTTTGTTTTAAAAAATGAGATTTCAACTTCTCCTCACGAATCTTGTTCTTTTACAGTTCATTACTTCATGCAACCAGCAGTTGCAGAATGAACAGAAAGATGAAGTATCCATTGCTCAGCCGATTCGTTTGGAGTTGAACCTTTCAGGGAATTCCAGATCATCACGGTTTCTTGGCACCTACGATGAAATAGACCGCCTCACCCTGGATCTGAATCGGGTTTACGGAAATCGAAAGGTGGTGACAGGAATGGAACTGAACAAAGACAATCAGACTTCAAAATGGATTGGTTCAGTTGACAAACTGATTGTAGGGTTTGATTACACAATCACAGGACATGCATATAAAACATATGACAATGGAACGAGCGTTGAAATTTTCAGGGGCGAGACTTTGCATACAGTTGATGAAGGAGTAAATACCATATCATTGAGGATGTCTCCGCTTTTAGATGATCGGAATCTCTCAGTTCCGAGGATCACTCGAATGGAAAGACCGTTTCAAATGAGCACGGGAGATTCCGACAACATTACAATTTCCGTGGATACAGTTTCTGAGGATGACAATGCTGAGGATGGAAAATTGTTTTACCGGTTCAGGGTGGTGGACAATCTGACGGGAATGGCTATAGATGATCCTGTTCTCACCGGTAGTTTTTCAAGTCGTTCGGGAGCATTGCAGAAAGAGGGTGGCAAATATCCAGATATCTCCAGTCGGTATACTGCTCCTGATAATAGAAGCACACAAAAAATTCAAATCCGTGTCACCAACGAACTCGAAATTGGCGTCACCTCCCATTTCAATATCTTCATCACGGACAACATCAGTATTTCGTCAGGAGTCAATAACAGTCCTGTCATTCTGAGTCTCAATGGGGAAAGGACCGGGTTCAGCAGCCTGCGTTGGACTCTCACGGTGAAAGACGATGGGCCTTTTAGTAATTTGGATGTGGCCTGGGATTATCTGTTCGGAGAAGCCTTGGTATTTGAGGATTTTGGGAGGAATGAGGAGACAACTCACCAGGGGTTGATGTTCAGTACCTTGAAGGGCTATCAGGATACCGATTCCGGAATGGTGTTGGTCACGGTTTGTGAAAACAATGTCCCTGGATATTCCGGTTGTTCCTATGGATCCAATGCCTCAACCAGTATTTCACTTGAATTGATTCCCTATGCCTTTCAACAGCCCCTCGTTTGTGACGGTAATGATTGTATTACAGAGAGTATCTTCGGTTTAGGACGCTTTGGTTACACGTACTTAAAATAAAATTTCACTCAATTTCTTAGGAGGTTAAATGCGTTTTTTAATCCTGATCATGCTGTTAAGTTTGTTGCCGATTTCCCTTAAAGCACAGTCGATGCCCCATAGCTTCACCGATGGAGATATCATCTATGCCGACCAGATCAATGAAAATTTTGAATACCTTTTAAAGAGAACGGCCATACACCAAACAAACGTTGACTGTGATGCGGGTGAAACGATCAATAGTGCCTTGGAAAAATACAACCACATCATCATATCAGGAACTTGTAATGAAAATATCTTTATTGATAATTCCGATTCACTTCAGAAAATACTAATTTTTGAAGGAGTTACAGGAGATCCTAACAAAGATAAAATAACAGCATCTACCACAGATAATGCAACTATTCACATCGTGTGGCCTATATTTGTTCAATTTAAAAATCTTACTATTTCCGGAGGAGATCGTGGTATACACATGCATTATCAAGGGACAATGGGACAAATTGATAACTGCATCATTGAAAACAATCAAAAAGACGGTATAGCCGTTTGGACTGCAGCAGCAATTGATATTGAAAATTCAATAGTGCGAAA
>ENA-OSEY01000535-OSEY01000535.1-marine-metagenome-genome-assembly--contig:-NODE-535-length-27658-cov-3.320873_pt1 | contig 27658 bp, 27 predicted proteins | sample MGYA00248465_ERZ534230 | MGnify/ENA primary metagenome ERZ534230 (study PRJEB26409, sample SAMN06344110) | marine metagenome | isolation source: Sea water from surface | place: Atlantic Ocean:Southern...
GTATAGTCTTCTATATCAAATTTTCCCGCCGAAACGGGAATATCCCGGGCATTATGCCAGTCAGTAATATAAACCTCACAATCCGCTATCAAGCTATGGACTGTGGAAGTCAAAAGTGTAGCATAATGACCAGACATCGGCGCTATCAATAATACTTTTTTATTTATCGCTTTTCTGTCTTGCACATCAAAATGAACTAAGTCACCGAAAGGTTTTTTAATTTTTATTTTGATGTCTACTAAGTGATCGCGCCCATCTTCACAGGTAAAACTATCAATGTTCCAGTCGGGTTTTGCGACCATACGCTCAAAGCTGCGCTCGGTGACTTCTCCCCAAGCTGCTAACCAATTCATCATAGGGTTTGGGGTGATTTCATAGGCTGGATAGGATGCAAAAGATTTGGCGGTAGCTCCTAACCATTGATTAGTATTTCTTATTGTTTCCATAAAGTCGTAGCCGAATGTCTTATGCATATCGCATCCTTAAGCGTACAGTTGAACTTCCTAGTGATTTCTAGTAACTCAATTTTGCAATGCTGCAAAGCAGAAAAACCACACGGAAAATTTATCATGACAGGTAAAAGTAATTCACTTGTGGAAACTGGTGATGTTTTAAATCAAAATTTGAAAAAGCTGGACCTGCTTACTAAACGGTTTCTTACGGTAGTGCAGAATAAGAAATCTTTAGATCCAGGCCTCCAAGGACCTGGTCAAGATTTGGCGATATCAGCAGCCTCGGCTTACTGGCAAAATATGGCTGAAAATCCTTATAAAATTTTGGAACAGCAAGTAGAATTTTGGGGGAAAACCTTGCAAAATATGGTAGAAATGCAGCATGCATTCGTAGCTTCCGATGCCCCAACCATAGATAGCTATACTAAGGATTCGAGATTTGAAAATCCTTTGTGGAGCTTAAATCCCTACTTCAATTTTGTTAAAAATCAATACTTGCAAAATTCTGATCTAATCAAAAAGACAGCTCAAAATATTGATGGTTTGTCGGAAAAAGAGAGAAAAAGATTAATCTATTTTACAGATCAAATTGTTGAGATGATGGCACCAACTAATTTTTTAGGCACCAACCCTGATGCTCTTGAGCTTGCTTTGAAGACAAACGGTCAATCTTTGATAGATGGTCTTGAAAACTTAATTGCAGATTTAGAGGCCAATGATGGAGAGTTAATAGTTCGTTTGGCTGACGAACAAGCTTTTGAGGTAGGAAAAAATCTAGGAACACAAGATGGAAAGGTTGTCTTTAGAAATAGGCTATTAGAGCTTATTCAATATAGCCCTAAAACGAAAACTGTTCATCAAATACCCTTGGTTATATTTCCTCCATGGATAAACAAATTTTACATTCTTGATTTAAGAAAGCAAAATAGTTTTATTTCCTGGCTTGTATCGAAAGGCTACACTGTTTTTGTAGTATCTTGGATTAATCCAGATGATAGTTATTCTGATGTAGGAATGGATGACTACATTACTGAAGGTTATCTGAATGTAATTCAGGTGATTAAGTCTATCACCTCACAAAAACAAATAAACGCAGTTGGGTATTGTATTGGAGGAACTACGCTTGGGTTAACGATAGCATATCTCAACAAAATTAATGATAATTCAATTCGGGCTGCAACTTTTTTTACAACGTTGACCGACTTCGCGGAACAGGGAGAGTTTACTCCTTTTCTGCAAAATGATTTCATAGACTCAATAGAGCGAGAGGTTACGCAATCGGGTATTCTGAAAAGTTTTATTATGGCTCGCACCTTTAGTTTTTTGCGATCTAACGATCTGATATACTCACCCGCTATTAAAAGTTACATGATGGGTCAATCTCCGCCGGCTTTTGATTTGCTGTATTGGAATGGCGATGGTTCAAACTTGCCGGGTAAAATGGCAATAGAATATCTACGTGGCCTATGCCAAAAAAATAGTTTTTCACTTGGCAAGTTTGAGGTTGGGGGAACTACCATATCACTAAGTGACATAAGTGTACCTATATGTGCTATTGGATGTGAGACAGATCATATAGCCCCTTGGAAAGATAGTTACAGGGGAGTTCAATTAATGGGATCAAAAGATAAAAAATTTATACTAGCAGAATCTGGGCATATTGCTGGAATAATAAATCCTCCCCATAAAAATAAATATGGTTACTACCTAAATGAAAATTTAGACTCAGACGCTGAGACTTGGCAAATAAATGCAACTCATTTTTCTGGTAGTTGGTGGCCCGTATGGGAAAAATGGATAGGATCCTTCTCGGGTGAAAATGTGAAGGCGAGAAAGGAAGGGTCTAAAAGTTATCCTTCGTTGTCAGATGCGCCCGGGACATACGTACTTCAAAAAAGCTAAAATGCCGCAGTGCAGAAAAAAAGTGTTGCATTTCTGCGTTGCAGCAATTATGTCTTTTATAAGTTAATTGTATATACATAATTAGGAGTTTGAAATGTCAAACCTGGACGACATTAATAAGTTAATGAAAGATATGATTGGAAATTTTCCATTTGATACTGTTGGAGTTGAAAAAACATTCAAAAGTTCTGCTTTATTAAATGAGAAGCTTGCTAACGTAGCTCTGGACGCGGCGAGTAAATCTACCGAAATTTCGACGACATGGGCAAAAAATACTATTGGCAAACTGCAAGCTGTTTCATCGGCAAAGGAAGAACCAGCAAATTATGTCGCGGCTATGACAGAATTTGCTTCTAATCAAGCGGAATTGGCATCAGAAAATGTGACCGCATTTACCGAGATAGCGAAAAAGGTACAGATGGAAACTGTTGAAATTATTATGGCAGCAGGCAAAGAAATGACAGAAGAAGCTTCTTCCGCGGTGAAAAAAGCCTCTAAAGATGTGGCAGCGGCAAGTAAGAAAGCGGCGACGGTTAAATAAATTCGAAATCCTCCCTTCGAATTTTTAGGGTGTGTTCATAACACACCCTTTATTTTTTTTCTGCAACAGCATAAACTGTGCCGCAGTGCTGCATTTGGAGGGTGCTTTGTCGGAAAAAAAAGAGACTTTATTAATAAAAAGATACGCAAGTCGAAGGCTATATAATACTGAGACGAGCGACTATGTAACCCTCGAAGACATTGCAAAATTTATACATGAAGGTAGGGATGTGCAGATCATTGATCTGAAATCAGGTGACGATCTAACGCGACAGTATCTTTTGCAAATTATAGCCGAGCACGAAAGTAGGGGAGAAAGCGTTTTACCAATCGATGTTCTTACTGATTTGGTGAGATCCTACACCACCCAAGCTACATCTGTAGTGCCTCAATTTCTTGAAATGTCATTTGAAATGCTCAGAGAGGGACAACAGAAAATGCTTGAGAATATTTCGTCTTCCAAGACGCTGCCTGGCTTCGAAGCAATCAAAGCCCAACAAGAAGCTTTTTTAGCTGCCTTTTCAAATGGTTTTGGAAAATGGCCAATGCAAACATCCTCTAAAGAAAGTGCTGCGGGGGGCGAAGTTAACAACAAAACAGAAGAATTAGAGGCGATTAAAAAGCAGCTATCTGACTTACAGGAGCAATTAAGCAAAATGAATAAATAAGGCTGTTCCTTAAATGCCTAGTCTATCGCGCAATGCATACCAGCTCATAGCCAGGATAAGCAGAGGGCTTTTAAATTTTGCCCCGCCGGGAAAAGATTTAATTGGGATATTAGCCATTGTATTAAAGCCATCTTGTTGTCCGTTTATAGCTAGTGAAAGCAATTTTCCTGCGTGAGTTGCTGTTCCTACACCATGACCTGAAAAACCTGAAACAGATAAAATTGTGTCTGTTACTCGACAAAAATATGGCATTCTTTGCCTTGTTATGCCTAATGTTCCACCCCAAGCATAATCTATTTTTACATTTGATAACTGAGGAAATATCTCCAACATTGGTTTCAAAACTGTTGAAGTAATGTTTGAAGGAAACTTATAAGAATAATTTTCGCCCCCCCCAAATAAAAGTCGTTTATCATCTGAAAGGCGAAAATAATTTACTACAAATTTTGTATCAGCCACGGCTATGTCTTTCGCTAGAACACTTTCGGCTCTATCACCAAGCGGCTCTGTAGCTACTATAAAATTATTTATGGGCATGACTTTGGCTGCAACTTTTTGCTCTAAGTTTCCTAGATATCCGTTGCATCCCAGAACAACAAATTCAGATTGAATTTCCCCTGAATTTGTTAATGTTCTGTTTACTTTTCCAGGCAACAAACTTCTTACTTCAGATTTCTCAAAAATATCAGCCCCAGCTTGGATTGCAGCTTTTGCCAAGCCAAAAACAAATCTCAGTGGATGAAGGTGAGCAGCATTCATATCCAAAATGCCACCTTTGTATTTTTCAGAGCCACAGATTGCACTGCAGACTTTATGATCTAATTTCTCCAATCCATCATAATTATATTTTTTCTCAAGATACTCTGCATACTGATGAAGCCCGTTAACTTCCTTCGAATTGAAACCTAATGTTGCAACACCTGGTTTTAAGTGACAGTCGATTTTATTTGTTGTTATAATCTCTTTAACTGTGTTCACGGCATCTTTGGCAAGAAGCCAAAGATTATGGGCGTGTTTTTCACCCAAATAACTTACAAGCTCATCTTGGCTTACTCTTTGGCCAGCACCAAGTTGACCACCGTTACGGCCGGAGGCTCCAAACCCAACTCTATGAGCTTCTAAAACAGCTACAGAATAGCCTAACCTTGATAAATGGAGTGCTGTGCTTAAGCCTGTATATCCAGCGCCCACTATGCATACATCATATTTCTTGCATCCCTTGAGGATTGGAAATGGGTCTAGATGTTTGGCCGTTGCCGCATACCAGCTTTCCGGATATTTTCCTAAGGTATCATTTGAATGCAATAAATTCATACGTTTAGTAAAAGGTGTTCTCTTTCCCAAGGACTAATGACTTGTAGAAACTCGTCATATTCTGCTCTTTTGACTATTGAGTAAACCCGGGCAAACTCTGGATGCAGAACTTGATGCAAGTCTGTTGCCTGTTCAAAAATATCAAGCGCCTGCCCCATAATTCTGGGTATTTCAGCTTCTCCCTCGTATGCTTCACCACGGAATTGTTTAATTGGGCGAATTTCATTTACCATTCCCAAATAACCACAAGCTAATGAAGCAGCTATCCCTAGATATGGATTACAATCCATCCCACCCACTCTATTTTCAATTCGTCTCGCCTCCGGATCAGACAAGGGTATGCGTATTCCTGTGGTTCTATTGTCCCGACCCCATTCCAAGTTTATTGGTGCAGCATGGTCTTTTACATAGCGACGATAAGAGTTCACGTAAGGAGCCATTACGGCTATCGCTGCCGGCATGTATTTCTGCAGTCCACCGATGAAGTGGTAAAATAGATCTGTCTCGCCCCCTTGAGGACCTGAAAATGCATTAATTCCACTTTCTAAATCAATGATAGAGTGGTGAATATGCATGGCGCTGCCTGGCTCATTTTCAATTGGCTTCGCCATAAAGGTTGCAAAACAGTCATGCCTTAGTGCAGCTTCCCGTATTAACCTCTTGAAATAGAACACCTCATCGGCAAGTTTTATTGGGCATCCATGTCGGAGGTTAATTTCCAGTTGGCCAGCGCCACCTTCCTGGGTAATACCATCAATTTCAAAACCCTGCGCTTCGGAAAAGTCGTAAATATCATCTATTACTGGGCCAAATTCATCAACTGCAGTCATTGAATATGCCTGCCGAGCGGCAGCAGGACGCCCTGACCGTCCCATCATTGCCTCGATTGGGTTGGCAGGATCTAGATTACGAGCAACAAGAAAGAATTCCATTTCTGGAGCGACAATGGGGTCCCAGCCCTTTTCGTGATATAGGGAAACGACTCTTTTTAAAACATTTCTGGGGGCAAACGGTATGGGTTCATCTTTACGATCAAACGCGTCATGAATAACTTGTACAGTCCAATCACCCGTCCATGGTGCTGCCGAGGCGGTTGAGATATCAGGCTTCAGTATCATATCTCTTTCAACGAAACCTTCTTCACCGGCCGCTTCGCCCCAACCACCAGTTATTGTTTGAAAAAATATGGAGTCTGGAAGATGAAAAGAATTTTGCCGAGAAAACTTTGTAGCGGGAACAGCCTTACCTCGCGCTATCCCAGGAAGATCGGCAATAACACATTCCACTTCATCCAATTTCTTGCCTTTAATATATTCTTTTGCTGCCTCAGGAAAACTCGAGATCATTTCATCTAATTTACTCATCTTCCACCATGTAATAACGTGCTGAACTTATTAACTATTTCATTTAAAGATACTTCCATATCAAAATTACTCAAAGCTTCATTTAATAAGTTTTCTGGCACACGACCTTTTCCCCTGGTTTCAACCAAACCCTTTATAACTTCGTGAGTAAATTCTGGGTGTGGTTGAGTTGTTAAAATGGTATTGCCGTAACTTAATGCTGCATACTTGCAGAATGCACTTTCAGCCAAAACTTTAGCCTTCTCAGGTTTTTTAATTACTTGGTCTTGGTGCCAAGCATTTAAGTACATACTTTCACCGTTCCAATTATATTCTTGGATACCTACCGACCATCCGCCTGAAAACTTTTCTACCGTGCCCCCTAGAGCTTGTGCGATTATCTGGTGTCCAAAGCAAATACCCAGCAGGGGGATTTTTTCTTTCTCAATTTTTCTAATAAACTCTTCAAGCGGTTTAATGAAACTATGCTTTTCATAGACGCCATGCCTAGATCCAGTGATTAGCCAACCCTCTGCCTCAAAAGGTGATGCAGGAAAAACCATTGCCTCAATATCGTAGGACTTAAACTCAAACCCTTGACCAGAAAATAGGTTTTCAAACATTTTAGAATAATCCCCAACCTTATTTTGCACTTCAGTTGGAGCGTGACCTGCTTCTAGAATACCTATTTTCATAAAATAACCTTAAATTGCCGCAACATAGTATTTCCAATGTTTACTTGATACAATCTTCTTAAATTCAGATAATTCTTGTCGCTTAGTTCTGACTAAATTGTCAATTAATTGGTTAGAAAATATCTTTTTTATAAATGGATCATTTTCAAAACAGTCTATTGCTTCCTTCCAACTTTCAGCCAGCCGTTCAGCCTTATTGCTATATCCATTATTCGATACTGGTCTTGCGGGTATAAACTTATTTTCAATGCCTAAAAGTGCAGAACCCAACACTACTGCCATGGCAAGATATGGGTTAGTATCACCGCCGGCCACTCTATGTTCAATACGTTTTGATGCAAAGTCACCACCTGGAATTCGTATCGCAGTTGTTCTGTTTTCGTAACCCCATTGTGCCGAAGTTGGCGCATGAGCATTTTTTACAAATCTTTTATAGCTATTTCCAAATGGAGCAAAAATCAAAGTTGAACCACGAAGGCCCTCGAGACATCCAGCAACAGCCCATCTCAAAACTTCTGAACCTTCGTTTGTTTTATTATCAAAGATATTGTCACCATCAAGAGTGAGAACTGAAAAATGGATGTGCATGCCATTACCTGCATCTTGTAAATAGGGTTTAGCCATAAATGTTGCCGCCATGCTGTGTTTTCTAGCCAGCCCTTTAACCAGTGATTTGAATAACCATGCATCATCACTGGCTTTTAATGCCTCACAATGTTTAAGTGTAACTTCAAATTGGCCACACCCTGACTCGGAAATAATAGATTGAACGTTAATTCCCATTTGTTCACAACTATCCTGAAGGTTGGCAAAGAAATCTTCAAAACAATCAAGTTCAGAGATGCCAAGAATATCGGGGGTGGATAATCGTTTTTTTGAAATTGGATTAATGGGTGGCAAAATGGAATTCTTGCTTTCATCTATTAGATGAAATTCCATCTCTGTGGCGGCTAAAACTTTTAATCCTTTTGTCTCATAATTTTTTAAAATACGCTCTAGAGCATATCGTGGATCACCTTCGAACGGCTTTCCTGTTTCCATGAACATCGACATTGGGACTAGTGCCGTAGGGTTTTTTAACCAAGGAATTGGGATTGCACCGCGACGGGTGCTTTTTAATAAGCCATCCTGATCCCCAGTTTCGAAAACTAAAGGACTGTTTTCGATATCGGCACCGAAAACATCCACGTTCAAGGCCGAGAGAGGCATTCGTATACTGCCATCATTAAATTTCTTTTCTTCAAATTTAGGTAAAATCTTCCCTCGCATCTGACCATTTAGATCACATGCTGCAATTCTAACGTTTTTGATTTTATCTGGATCTAACATGATTAAAATTCTTTATGACAACAACGATCACACTAGTTTGATAGTATGTCCAATAATTTTCTACAAAACTAACGTATTAGTTTTAATTTAAACTTTATTTTGGAATGTTGCTCTTTTGGTAAGTGATTGTTTAATTTTCTATTAGCTATGCCAAATAAACCAATGAGAATAAGGGTTAAAATAATGAAGTACCCGGCTAAAATTGGGTATGGAATAAAAGGATTAAAAGTTTTGTCAGCAAAATAATTTGCATAGTAAAGTGCGTCACCCCGTTGTTGCCATGCTGGAAATCCTGAAAAAAATACGAGCGTAGTTGCATGAAATAGAAAAATAGCTTCATTGGTATAAGCTGGCCAAGCCAGCCTTAGCATAGTTGGCCATATTATACGTCGAAATCGAGCCCAACCGGTTATTCCATAAGCATCAGCAGCTTCAATATCATTTTTTGGAATGGCTCTAAGGGCACCATAAAATATCTCACCACTATAAGCTGCAGTATTGCAAAAAAGAACAAATAAGGCTCCAGCCCATGCTGATGTTAAAGGGGACAAAAATGTGAAATTTTGTTTTAGGGATAAAAATAAAAAATAGGCAAAGAAAAATTGGATAAAGAGGGGTGAGCCTCTAAAAACAAAAATAAACCATTCCGAAGCTTTTCTTAGATAAAAATGATTTGCGGCCTTTCCCAAAGCCAACAGTGTGGCGAGCACAAAGCCACTGGCAAGCGCAACGGCTCCAAAATAAATGTTCCATAACATGCCAGATCCAATAAGCGTTAACTGGTGGCAAAGTGTAAAATCTGTTTTAGGTAACAATCGCTCTCCTAAGCCGATCGATCGAAGCCCGTAATCTGATATAATTTCAAAGCAGCTCATCTTCCAACTTGTCCTTGTAAGCTACTACCCAGCGTAGCTGCTCCACGAGAAAGACGTTTGGTTAGACTATATATTGTCACTTCTGAAATTCTTGTAAAAATAAGATAGAAAATGAGTAAGCCCAAAAAATACCACACTCTCCAGTCTCCATGGGGATAACTTGTAAATTTTGCAGTCTTTGTGCCACCAAGTTCTCTAGCCCAATAAACCACATCTTCTATACCGAGTAGAAATAAGAGCGGTGTGGCTTTTATCAAAATCATCCATAAATTTCCAAGTCCTGGAAGTGCGTATATCCACATTTGGGGAACTAATATTCTACGAAAAACCTGTCCATCTGTCATGCCAAATGAAACCGCAGTTTCAAGTTGTGACCTTGGTACTGCACGCATTGCTCCATAAAGAACATTTGCAGCAAATGCTCCAAAGACTATTGCAAAAGTAAAAACAGCTAGAAAAAAACCATAAACTTCATGTATCCACTGCGGCGAGGAATTTAAGGGTAATTTTGCAATTGTGCAGACTATGAAATCATTACCCTGTCGAATAGGTTCGTTCCATTCAGGGCATAACGTTTTATGCCTGATCCACTCAAAAAATTGATCCAGCGCAATCACAAAAAAAAGAAAAAAAGCAATATCCGGAACACCTCTTACAATAGAAATGTAGGCGTTTCCGATTACTTTGACCAAGAAATTATTTGATCTTGCCATTACAGCGCCACCGAATCCAAACAATAGGGCTGTAGGGGCAGTGAGTGTTAACAGCAAGAGCACAGTTCCCACTGAATAAAAAAGGTTCATGTGCTTGGGGGTTGTCATGTAGCAACTCAGCCACGATAATCCACTTAGCTGTTCAGGATTTGTACAAAATTCAAACATTTAAAAGTACAATTCCTTCAAAAATTTAAAATTATTTTGTAAAAGTTGTAAAGATAACAAATTAGTTCTTATCTGATTGGGATAGTGATCCGAGCTTGAATTGCGTCGCTCGGATCACAAACATTTTTTAGAATGTTTCGCCAATTTCCCATTTGGTTATTAGAGCATTGAGTGTCCCGTCAGCCTTCATTGACTCAATAGCTGCAGTGAACTTATCACGAAGCTCTGCGTCACTTTTACGGATACCCATGCCAACGCCACCACCTATTAAAGGTCGATCACCAACAAACATAAGACCTGAATCTTCCGCCGCAATTGGTTTTAAATATGAGTCATCTGCAAGGACAGCATCAGCCTCGCCATTTCTGACGGCGGCAATTGTTTCTTCTGGTGTCGCAAACTCTACCAGTGTCGCTCCTGTTTCAGCTATATATGCTGCTTGTATAGTATTTGATTGTGCTGCAATCACGCCAGTAGACCAGTTGGCACCTTCTGATGCCGCTAAATAAGATGACGGATCGGGTTGTGTATAGTTTGTAGTGAAATCTATTTTTTCTTTGCGATCATCAGTAATTGACATGCCAGCGATTATTGTATCGTAGTTTCCTGATACAAGGTTAGGAATGATACTATCCCAATCATTCAGTACCCACTCACAATTTAACTCTGCTCGTTTACAAAGTTCGTCGCCGAGTTCGCGTTCAAAACCAGCCACTTCTCCATTGTCATCAACAAAATTCCATGGAGGGTAAGCGCCCTCGGTTCCCATTCGAATTACTGAGTGGCTTCCAGCAAGAGACAACCCTGCTGTTAGACCCCAAATTAAGGTACTCATTATCAGTTTTTTCATCTTTTTTCTCCTATTGATGTTTATGCTGCACGAGTTGAACTTAGAAACTTTTGCAACCTTTCTGATTTAGGGGATTTAAATAAAGAGTTTGGTGAGCCTTCCTCTTCTATTAATCCCTGGTGTAAAAACACCACGTGATTTGAAACGTCAGCGGCAAGTTTCATATCGTGTGTCACAATAATCATCGTACGCCCCTCTAGTGCCAAATCTTTTATTACCTTTATAACCTCTTGTTCTAATTCAGGATCAAGTGCTGAGGTAGGTTCATCAAACAATAACGCACTAGGCTCCATACACAAGGCTCTTGCAATTGCAGCCCTTTGCTGTTGCCCTCCTGATAACTCGGAAGGAAAAGCGTTCCACTTTTCTCCTATCCCAACTTTGTTCAAATAAGCATGGGCATTATCTTCCGCTTTTTCTCTTGCTAAACCGAGGACAGAAACTGGGGCCTCAACTACATTTTGTAGAACGGTCATATGAGACCATAAATTAAACTGTTGAAACACCATGGATAGATTCGTTCGCATCAACCGAACTTGATTGGGGTCTGCCGGTGCTCTGTTATCACCGCTTCCTTTCCATTTGATTTCTTCGCCGGAAAATTTTATCTCGCCCTGCTGACTATTTTCTAAAAGATTTGCGCATCTCAAAAGCGTTGATTTTCCAGAACCTGATGAGCCAATCAGAGATATAACTTCGCCTTGCTTTGCAGATATATTCACTCCGTTTAGAACGTTTAAATCTCCAAAAGATTTATGAAGATTTTTAATTTCGATTACTGTTTCAGCTTTATCCACGCGATTCTCAAATCTTTGTATGGGGCAAGTGTAGGAAGAAACATTTATTCAATGCAATGATGAAACCTATGTTACGAAAATTTTTGTACAATTTTGTACCTCAAATAAAATTTTGGTCATTTTTGGGTTTATAGATATTTTTCTTCATCTAGCTTGATAAAATCTTTTAAATATAAAGTAGATCTATCTTGATCAGATAAAATCTGAATTGCCTTCTTAATAGCACAGAATAATTCATCTTTTAGGCCTAGCATGCTTGTTATAAATGGTAGCCCCGGGGTGGGTTCTGTTTGATCAAAAACCTTAATCTTGTTTACGAATTTGTCATATTTTTGAATAAGGCGCCAACTTTGAGCATCGATCGCTGCAAAATCAATTCGACCGTCTGCCACCGCTTTTGCAGATGATCGGTGTGAACCAGTCCTTGTTGTGCTTTTAGGGAATATATCGAGTTTTTGAAAATGATTTATTGGTGCGTTCCAGCCAGAATTAGAAAATTTATCATTGTAACCAAAATTGCCATTTTTTATTTGTGAAAGAGTGCGGTCTGATTGCCCAATTATTATACTATTATAATAACCAGGTGGACAATTGGGTAGTTTGTAATCTGGTGTGCCAACATAAATAGTATTTTTAAATAAAGCTTGGCGGTAGGGCGTACTACAGGTCTGTGCCAGCAGTAGATCCGGTGAAGTCCATAACTCCCACAAATCAATATTTCTTGATAATTTCTGAGGAGATCCATGTATCTGTTTGTGAATTAATTGCCAAAAATTATCGTGAGCTTGAAACAATTCAGGCCGTTCATACATCGGGAGACCGGCAATCATTCCCTCAAAACTTTCTGACGCGCTTTGGCACTTTCAATATCTGTTAATCCTAAAAGACCCGAAATCAATCTCATTAAGGAGTCTTCCTCAGCTTCACGTTTTCCATCTGCTAGAGTTATTTTCCAGAGTATTTCAAGAACGGCTCTTCTTTTATCAAGCTCTATTTTTTCTTTAATTGCTCTTGTGAATCGAACTGTGTCTGGAGCTTCCTGCTCGAGTTTTTCTGCTTCTGAACGAAGTTTAGTAGCCTCGTTTATGCTTAATGAAAAATGCTGACCTAATTCTGCATCAATAATTGAAATCTCTTTGGAAGCATAATCATTATCTGATTTTGCAACTCGAACACACAACGCAGCCAGAGCAATTTTTTCATCGTCGTCATCTAATTGGTGTTCGGTACTTGCAAGCAGTGCATCAAGTAAATTCTTTATCATTAGCCATCATACCCCTCTACTATGATTAGATCCCCAGTCGAAACTGGTTCTCGAATTTTTTTTGCTTTTTGATATTCTTCGCTAAGATAACATTTTTGGGCTGTTTCCAAATTTTCGAATTCGATCACCACTGTGCGGAGCTTAGAATGACCTTCCTCTATGGTTTGTTCTCCTCCCCTTACAACAAAACGTGCTCCATATTTTGCAAAGGCGATTGCATTAGCTTCCTTATACTTTGCATAGGTTTCGTTATCATGAATATCCACATGTGCGATCCAATAAGCTTTAGGCATTATCTCTAAACTCCAAAAATTACCTTATAAATAACTAATTTCTAAGATTAAGTATGCAAGTAGAAAACAACTATGAAAAGGTATGCTTCAAAAACAGAAATTAACTAGGTCAGTAATAGTTTAAACTAATCGAGACGTCTTTTTTGCGGCTTCAATGAAACCTCTGAATAAAGGATGAGGATCAAATGGTTTCGACTTTAATTCTGGATGAAATTGTACTCCAATAAACCAAGGATGATCGGCCCATTCTACGATTTCAGGCAACCGACCATCTGGAGACATACCTGAAAAAACCAAACCCGCATTTTCCAATTCTTTTTGATATTGTGTGTCCACCTCATACCTGTGCCGGTGGCGTTCCTCAATTTGAGATTTGCCATATATAGATGCGACTTTACTCCCATCCAATAATGTTGCGTTGTATGCCCCTAGCCGCATTGTGCCACCCTTGTCATCGCCCACTGATCGCTCGACGGTTTGATTGCCTTGTACCCATTCTTTAAGATGATAGACAACAGGTTCACATCTTTTCTTGCCAGCTTCGTGATCAAATTCTTCAGATCCGGCATTTTTGTAACCAATGACATTTCTTGCAGCTTCAATTACGGCCATCTGCATACCGAGGCAAATTCCTAGATAAGGAACATGATTTTCTCTTGCAAACTTAGCAGCTTTAATTTTCCCTTCTGTACCTCGTTCACCGAAACCTCCAGGTACCAGTATTGCATTGAAACCTTGCAATTCTGGGGCTGGATCTTTTTTGTCATAAGTTTCAGCATCAACCCATTCAACATTTACTTTGACCCTATTTGCCAGACCTCCATGGGTTAACGCCTCTGCAATTGACTTATAGGCATCCTCTAGCTGCGTGTATTTACCAACAATAGCAACATTAACTTCACCCTCTGGGTTGTAAACGCGGTCCGCTACATCTTCCCAAACATTAAGGTCTGGTTTCGGAGCAGGTGCTATGTTAAATGCATCCAAAACTGCTTGGTCTAGCCCCTCTTTATGATATGCGAGTGGAGCTTCATATATTGACTTTAGATCTTGAGCAGCAATAACTGACTCTGGTCTCACATTGCAGAATAAAGCTAATTTTTCTCGTTCTTTGACGGGGATAGGACCTTCAGATCGGCAGACTAAAATATCAGGTGCGATACCAATCGATCTCAACTCCTTTACACTGTGTTGTGTTGGTTTGGTTTTAAGCTCACCGCTTGCTTTAATAAAGGGGAGCAGTGTCAGATGCATAAAAATGCACTCACCTCTAGGTTTCTCTTGAGAAAACTGTCGAATAGCCTCAAAGAAAGGTAAGCCTTCTATGTCACCGATCGTACCGCCAATTTCGCAAAGCATAAAATCAACTTCGTCTTCTCCAATACTAATGAAATCTTTTATCTCATTAGTTACGTGAGGTATAACTTGGATGGTTTTTCCCAAGTAATCTCCACGACGTTCTTTTTCTAATACATTTGAGTAAATGCGTCCTGAAGAAACAGAATCAGAATGGCGGGCTGCAACTCCAGTAAACCTCTCATAATGGCCCAAGTCTAAGTCTGTCTCTGCGCCATCATCAGTTACAAAAACTTCGCCGTGTTCAAAAGGGCTCATTGTACCTGGATCAACATTTAAGTATGGATCTAGCTTTCTCAATCGAACTGAGTATCCACGCGACTGCAGCAAAGCTCCTAGTGCTGCCGAGGCCAGTCCCTTTCCTAACGAAGATACCACACCACCGGTAATAAAAATGAACCTTGCTATTTTTCTACCCCCGTAATCGCACAAACTTGTTGTGACCTATTCAAGCGAAATTTACGCCTACCTACGGGATTTAATGAATAAGAGATTCGCTCAGGTTTGGCAACTAAACATCTACATAATGATGCCAAGTTAACAAAACGACCTAACTATTGTGCTTAATCTGCTGTTGGAACAAGTGGAGCGCCATCATCTTTTACGGGCGGCATCAACTCATCAGTAGGAGGAAGCAAGGCATCAGTGTTTATTTCTTCACTTTGGCTTTCACTCCCCAATCGATCGAAAATCGATGATGAGTTTGCGTTTCTAGAAGCAATGATGGTGAGTGACATTGATGTAATAATAAAACCGATTGCCAATAACCATGTAATTTTGGACAGTGCTGTTGCCGTTCCCCGTCCAGACATAATTCCATCACCGCCGCCGCCTCCGCCCAGACCGAGGCCGCCTCCTTCAGAACGTTGCAATAGTACAATGCCCACCAATGCTAAAGCCAGTATCAAATGAATTGTTAATACTATGTTTTCCATAACGCTCCGCCAGAATTAATCTTGGTGTTAGATATTCAAGTTTTTTACTGGGGGCAAGTGCTGTTAGCTCTAGACAAAAAGAATTACGCTAATCATAACTAAAAGCATGCCTCACGATATAGAAAATCACAGCCATTCTCTACTACCCTCAGAGCCTGAATTGAAAGTTAAGGCTATTGAGTCTGCGTTGGTAAACCAAGGTTTGATAGATCCGGCTGCCCTGGATGAGATTATTGACACTTACCAAAATAAAATTGGCCCAAAAAACGGTGCATCAGTAATCGCTAAAGCATGGATCGATCAAGATTTTAAAGATGAGTTGATGTCTAATACTATGGCAGTATTAGAAAAATATGGTTTTTATGGTCGGCAAGGTGAGCACATCAGGGTAGTTGAAAACACCCCCGCGGTGCATAATATAGTGGTTTGTACTCTGTGTAGTTGCTATCCATGGCCATTACTCGGCATTCCTCCAACTTGGTATAAATCCGATGAGTATCGCTCTCGGGTAGTCAGAGAGCCAAGAAAATGTCTGTCTGAGTTTGGTGTTAAATTGCCAGAGAATACTAATATTCGAGTTTGGGATTCGACGGCGGAAATCAGATACTTGGTACTTCCTATGCTTCCCGATGCGTTTAAAGGTTTTTCGGAGCAAGAGCTAGTTGGAATAGTCTCAAGGGATGCAATGATAGGAACTGGATTGATTGGACCAGCAAAATGACCCGGGTTCATGATATGGGAGGACGCTACGGCGATGGGAAAATAAACCCAGATTTGGGTAAAGAAGATGTTTTCAAGGCAAAATGGCATGCAAGAGCTTTGGCGGTAACCTTAGCAAGTGGATCGTTAAAAAAATGGAATTTGGACATGTCTCGCCATGCAAGAGAGTGCCTACCACCAAAAGAATATGCTACATTTTCATATTATGAGAAATGGATTTCAGCATTAGCAAATCTTTTAGTGGAAAAGGGTGTGATCAACTCGGATAAATTTTTAGATCCTAGTGTCAATGATCATCCTCTTAGCAATAGAAAGCTGAAAGCAGCAGATGTATCGGAAGTTTTGGGTAAAGGTGCACCAACTTCTAGAAAAATAGAACGTGCTCCAAGATTTATTGTCGGTCAAAATGTAAAAACGAGACGTGCAGAAAACAGCTTTATTTCTGGAGGCCATACCAGACTACCCCGATATGCAGAAAAATCTGAAGGGATAATTGAAATTTGCCACGGTGCGCATGTATTTCCAGATACGCATGCTCATAACTTAGGCGAACAACCTGAACACCTCTATACAGTTTCCTTTTTATCTTCTGAGCTTTGGCAAAACCCAGAAAATCCAGGTGATACTGTCTGTGTGGATATATGGGAAAGTTATTTGGAACCATTCGATGATTAATAATGATGAATATCGACCCTTCCATGAACCATGGCATGCGCAAATTTTTGCACTGACTATTCATTTGAATGAGCAAGGTCATTTTGAATGGAAAGATTGGTCACAAGCGTTTAGTGAGGCGCTTTCTTTAAAAAGTTCCAATGGTGAGATAGTCGAGGACGAAGATTATTACTTGGTTTGGTTGAAGACTATTGAAGAGTTTTTAGCCCAAAATGGCAAGCTTAAGTCTGACGAGATCACCAGTTATTTTGACGCCTGGAGCGAAGCGTTTCTCAGTACGCCGCATGGTCAACCTATTAAGTTAAAGAATTCGTTTTCAGGTTAAGTTCTACTTTATTATTTGGTTCCTTTCTTCGATGAAGGAGGCTATATGTCACTGCGTTGGATGAAAGGAAAATATCAATGGCAAACGTTGTCGTGGTCGGCGCTCAGTGGGGAGATGAAGGTAAAGGAAAGATTGTCGATTGGCTAAGTGAAAGGGCAGATATTATCGTTCGCTTTCAAGGTGGCCATAACGCTGGGCATACCCTTGTCATTGATGGAAAGACCTACAAACTGCATGCTCTCCCATCAGGTGTTGTTAGAGGCGGTAAACTTTCTGTCATAGGCAATGGAGTGGTTTTGGATCCTTGGCATTTAATCGACGAAATAAAGGTGGTAAGAGATCAAGGCGTTGATATTTCATCTGAAAATTTAATAATTGCTGAAAATACACCACTTATTCTACCCATCCACGGTGAACTAGATCGCGCTCGTGAGGATATCAACAAAGTTGCAAAAATTGGCACTACCGGCAGAGGTATTGGGCCAGCTTACGAAGATAAGGTAGGCCGAAGAGCCGTGCGGGTAGCGGACTTGGCAGATAGGTCTACTTTAGAGGCACGCATCGATAGATTATTGCTGCATCATAATACGTTGAGACGAGGTATGCAGCTTGGCGAAATAGATAAGTCGAAATTAATCGCTGATTTGCTAGAGATTGCTCCTTCTATTCTTCAGTACTCAGCTCCGGTTTGGAAAGTATTAAACGAAAAGAGAAAAGCTGGCAGCAGAATTCTTTTTGAAGGTGCGCAGGGGGCCTTGTTGGATATAGATTTTGGAACATATCCGTTTGTAACATCTTCAAATGTGATAGCAGGGCAAGCTGCCACTGGCTCTGGCATTGGACCCAGCAGTATTGATTTTGTTTTGGGCATTGTGAAAGCATACACAACGAGAGTTGGAGAAGGTCCTTTTCCCACTGAATTACATGACAACGATGGTCAGCGTCTTGGAGAAAGGGGTCATGAATTTGGCACTACGACAGGCCGTAAGCGTCGGTGTGGGTGGTTTGATGCTGTATTGGTACGGCAAACGTGTGCAACTTCTGGTGTAACTGGAATTTCTCTTACAAAACTCGATGTTCTTGATGGATTTGAAAAGCTGAAAATTTGTATTGGATACGATCTAAATGGTAAAAAACTTGATTATTTACCCATAGCTGCGGATCAGCAAGCACGCTGTAAGCCGATATATGAAGAAATACCGGGTTGGAGCGAAAGCACTGAGGGTGCGCGTTCATGGGCGGATCTGCCGGCAAACGCAATAAAGTACGTTCGTAGAATAGAAGAGTTGATAGATTGTCCTGTTGCGCTATTATCTACTTCTCCCGAACGTGAAGATACGATTTTAGTCACAGACCCTTTTGAGGATTAATAACATGTCATATAAGTTAAAGCGGAGATTGTCTTTGTTTATATTGGTTGTAGGACTGCCTCTCTACGTAATATTGATAGTTAATTTAATTTCGAGCTTCGATAGGCCAAATTTTTTAGTTGAATTGTTGATTTATCTTTTGTCCGGTATTGTTTGGGCTCTTCCTTTAAGGTCAATTTTTCGTGGAGTTGGGCAAGCAGAAGAGTAATAAAAATCTATTACATCAGTCTCAATGATATAAAAACGCAATGAAATCATTTGCATAAATCTTGAAAGAGCTTAGTACATAAAGTCATGTAATATACGGAATAATTGTGAATACGGATTATGTCATTGTAGGTGCTGGAAGTGCTGGGTGCGCTATCGCTTTTAGGCTTACTGAGGCCGGGCACAAAGTCACTATACTTGAATTTGGTGGTCATGACCGCAGCCCACTAATTCAGATGCCAGCTGCCTTAAGTTATCCTATGAATATGGAGCGTTATGACTGGGGTTACTGGTCCGAACCGGAGCCCCATCTGGGTGGAAGAAAATTGGCATGCCCAAGGGGAAAAGTGATTGGAGGTTCTTCTAGCATAAATGGAATGGTTTATGTCAGAGGACACGCAAAAGATTTTGATACCTGGGCTGAAATGGGTGCTTTTGGATGGTCCTATTCGGATATCTTACCATATTACAGACGCTTGGAAAACGTGGATTATACTGACCCTGAGGAAGTAGAAAACTTACGGGGTGTAAATGGGCCATTAAATATAACCAAAGGCAAAAGAATAAACCCTTTAACTTTGGCCTTTGAAAAAGCTGGCGCACAGGCAGGTTATCAGTCAACTCCAGATTATAATGGCAAGCAACAAGAAGGCTTTGGTCCTATGGATCAAACAATAAAAAATGGTTTGCGTTGGTCTAGTGCTAAAGCTTATTTGAAACCTGCTATACAATCAGGCAATTGTCAGGTTATTAGAGGTTTAGCTACAAAAATTATCATTGAGAATTCGCAAGCCACAGGTGTTGAATATACTCAAGGTAATAAAAAAAGTGTTTTATCAGCATCAAAAGAAGTAATTATTTCAGCCTCTGCTATAAATTCACCCAAACTCCTTTTGCTGTCGGGTATAGGACCGGCAGCGGAACTAAAATCTAAAGGAATTACGGTAGTAGCTAATCGTCCCGGGGTTGGAAAAAACTTACAAGATCACTTAGAGCTTTATATCCAAATGGCATCAAAAAAACCAGTTTCTCTTTACAAATTCTGGAATCCGATAGGAAAAGCGTGGGTAGGTTTGCGTTGGTTTATTTCAAAATCGGGCCCAGGTGCCTCGAACCAATTTGAAAGTGCTGCCTTCATAAGATCGAAGGCTGGAGTAGAATATCCGGATATTCAATACCATTTCTTACCACTGGCCGTTCGCTATGATGGAAAACTACCAGTTAAAGGTCACGGTTTTCAAGCGCATGTTGGTCCTATGCGTAGTCAATCCAGAGGTGATGTAGCTCTTAGGTCAAGTGATCCAAAGGAACCTCCAAAAATTCAGTTCAATTATATGTCGCACGAGACGGATTGGGCCGATTTTAGAAATTGTATTCGGCTTACAAGAGAGATTTTCTCCCAACCTGCGTTCGAGCCCTTTGCTGATAGCGAAATTTCGCCAGGTAAAGAGATTCAAAGTGATGAACAATTAAATGATTTTATCCGTGATAATGTCGAAAGTGCTTATCATCCATGTGGAACGTGTAAAATGGGTGATAAATCAGATCTGATGAGTGTGGTTGATCCTGAAACGCGTGTGATTGGAGTTGATAAATTGCGCGTAGCTGATAGCAGTATTTTCCCTCAAATTACGAATGGCAACCTGAATGGTCCTTCGATAATGGTCGGAGAGAAAGCTTCTGATCACATATTAGGAAAGAAATTGTTACCCAAGTCAAACGATGTGCCTTGGATAAATCCAAATTGGAAAACAAGTCAAAGATAAAATCTTGGTACTTATTGGCTGGCCTTTGAATACTTTAGCTTTAGAATTGTTTTGCTAAAGTTTTATTTCGGTATGTTGCGAAAATTATAGAACACAAACCTAAAAAAACGGACATCCACATTAAAATTAAAAGTGGTATTTCAGTACTACCTGATGACAAGATGAAGTTCGCTATTGATGAAAGTCCAGCGCCACCACCTATCATAATAGCACTGCCAAGCCCTGCAGCTGTGCCTGCCAATTTGGGGTTAATTGACATCATGGCAGCTGTAGCGTTTGGAAGCGACATTCCATTACCTAAACCAACAAGCAGCATGAATCCAAAAAAGGAAAATATGGAGCCCATGCCTGATAAGCTTATAAAGACCGAAATTGAAACTCCAAGAAGAGCAATATTTACACCGAGAAAAATCATTCTATCTGAGCCTATTCTTGAAGAAAATCTTCCTGAAACAAAGTTACCTACCAGATATCCTATTGCTGGAGTTCCAAAAAAAAGCCCTAAATCTTTTGGTTCAAGACCAAAAACTTCGCTTCCAACGAATGGTGCTCCCCCAAGGTAGGAAAAAAAAGCACCAGCAACACATGCGCTAGAAAGGCAATAGGCCCAGAACCTTTTTGACTTCAGTAAGGAAGGGTAGCTGCTAATTTGTTCCAGAAAACCTTGGCTTTTGTTTGATACTGTCTCTCCTACGTCAAAAAAGGATATAACTAGAATTACGAATCCCAAAAAACACAAGATCCAAAAACTGGCTTGCCATCCATATTGATAATCCAGAAGCCCACCGAATGCTGGGCCCACCATTGGGACTACAGCCATTCCCATTGTCAAAACTATTCCAGCAATACCAGGTAATGTAAGGGTTGCTTGAATAAGGCTTAATAATGCAATTATAAAAATAATATTACAGATAAGTGCAACATTAGCAAAAACTCCAAACATACCATAAGTTATTAACATAAAAACCATTACTGCAATTAAACCAAAAACACTTGCAATTTTTCCTGCTGAAATTGAGTCACTTCCAAGACCTGGACCAACTGAACGTTCTTCAAGAATAACCATTGGAGCAGGCAATGCACCTGATCTAAGAACTAGTGCTAAATCATTAGTTTCTTGTACTGAAAAAGCACCTGTAATTTGCCCAGTTGAAAATATTTGTGTTTGTATTACTGGAGCACTAACAACTTTTCCGTCTAGTACTATTGCAAAGGCTCTACCTATGTGTTTTCCAGTAACTCTTCCAAACTTCTTTCCACCTAAAGGAGATAATTGAAATGAAACCGATGGGCTGTTGTTTCTGTCAAATGTTGGACTTGCATCCTTCAGCATTTCACCGGAAACCATAATTCTTTTATTTATCATGTAAAAACGATCCGGATTTTTATCTTCTTGTAATTTAACATAACCAGGAGGTGCTTTTGAATTTTTATCTAAATCATCAGGGAATATAGTTGGATGAGCTAATTGAAATGTTAATTTTGCAGTTTTACCTAATAATTTTTTAATACGACTTGGATCATCCAAACCAGGAAGTTGGACAATTATACGATCAGCACCTTGTTGTTGTATGCTAGGCTCATTTGTTCCTGTTTCATCTATTCTTCTTCTAACTATTTCAATGGCCTGAGCCATTGTGGTTTTTGTAATATTTTTTTTATTTTGATCTGAAAATTTTATAAAAAAAGAGTCAAGTTTATTTTCTAAAATTAGATTTTTATCTAATGAAAATATAAATAATTTAATTTTTTCATTTGAAGTTTCTCCACGTTTTTGAAATGAAATAATATCATTTTGTATACTTAACTTTTTATAACCAATTTTTGATTTCCTAAGTGAAGATCTAATATCGGATAAAAGAGAGTCGAGTTTTTCAGCAAAAACCACATCCATATCGGCTTTGAGTAACAAGTATGAACCACCCTGTAAGTCAAGACCAAGATTTATTTTTTTTCCTGGTAAAAAGTTGAATGATTGAATTTGTTGAGATGTATTAAAAAAGTTTGGCAAAGCATAAACTATACCTATGATTACACTCGTAATTATTAAGATTAATCTTATTTTCGATAAACTTTTCATCTCACAACATTATAAAAAAATAAAAGTTTTATTATTACTTTTTCTTAGAATTTGATTTTTTATCTTCAGGTTTTACCTTTTGATCACCGCGAACTTCAGATATCATTTGTCTTGCAAGTTCAACAGTTACCCCTGAAGCAATTTCTACACTTACAGTTTCTGATCCATCAATAGCTTTTGTAACTACACCCAATATTCCTCCTGCAGTTAAAACTTTATTACCTCTCTTTAAACTCTCAACCATTAGTTTGTGTTGTTTAACTCTTTTTTGTTGAGGTCTTATAAGTAAAAAATAAAAAATTATAAAAATTAAAATAAATGGTAGAAGCCCCTGTAATGAAAAACCTCCAGCTCCTCCAGCTGCTGATTGAGCAAATGCACTTGAAATCATAAGTAACTCCATTGTAAACTTAAAATAAAGATAACAACTTATATATAAAAAAACTAAGAAAGACCATAGATAAAATTTTAAAATTATATATATTACAATTTTTAATTATTTAGGCCTTTTATAATGTTTGATAATACTACGAATTCTATTTTAGAGAGAATTGCTAATGCTTTAGAAAGGTTAGCTCCACCTGATAAAAAAATTAATAATTTGGATCAAAGTGAAGGTTTTATTTTTGAATCCAAATCTGGTTTAATTAGACCTGTTGAAAATATAAACCGTATTTCTATTTCTCTTCTTCAAGGCATTGATAACCAGAAAGAAATTCTTTTAAACAACACGTTAAATTTTTCCAAAAATTTGAGTGCAAATAATGCTTTGTTGTGGGGTGCAAGAGGAACAGGTAAATCTTCTCTTGTTAAAGCTGTTCATAAAGAGGTTATTGAAAAAACAAAATCTAAAACTTTAAAATTAGTTGAAATTCATAGAGAAGATATATCGGAACTTCCTGAACTTTTATTACTTTTATCTCAACACAAAAATTATAGATTTATTTTGTTATGTGATGATTTGTCCTTTGATGCTGGCGAAAATAATTATAAAAGCCTAAAGGCTGCACTTGATGGAGGTATCGAAGGAAAGCCAAATAATGTAATTTTTTATGCAACGTCAAATAGAAGACATTTAATGCCAAGAGACATGATGGAAAATGAAAGATCTACAGCTATAAATCCTTCAGAATCTGTTGAAGAAAAAGTTTCTTTGTCTGATAGATTTGGATTATGGATTGGGTTTCATAATATGGATCAAGATACATTTCTTTCTATAGTCGAAGCATATGCTTATGAATTCAAAATATCTATAGAAAAAAACAAACTTAAATCAGAGGCACTTGAATGGTCAATTACTAGAGGTGCCAGATCAGGAAGAGTAGCTTGGCAATTTATTCAAGATTTAGCAAGCAGACAAAATATTAAAATCTATTAATTTAAATAACTCAATGGGTTAACTGGATTTCTGTTGTGCCTTAGTTGAAAGTGAAAATAATTTTTGTTCTCAGGCGTATAAGCAATTATTTGTTGTTTTTTTATTTTGTCACCAACCTTAACACTATACTTGCCTAAATTGGAATATGCAGTTACCCAAGACTGATTGTGTTTTACAATTATTAAATTACCAAACTTTTTAATTTGTGATCCTACAAATGCAACCGTTCCATCATACGCCGAATAAATAGGTTTGTTTTTACCAAACATAATATCAATACCATCATAATGCTGACCTTTACCAAACCTACCAAAATTTTTTATAACTTCTCCTTTTGCTGGCCATAAAAAAACAGGTGCATTTTTAATTTTTTTATTGTTAGAAGTATATTCATTTTTAGTAATTTGTTTTTTATCATATACTTTTTCATTAATAATTAAGTCAACAACTGAAAAATCTTTAAGTAATGGAATTAAGATTTTGTTCCCTACAACTAAATTGAAAGGAGTTTTAAGTTTATTTAATTTAATAATTTCTGTTTTTTTAACGGCAAATCTTTTTGAAATTTTTTCAACAGTATCATTCTCTTTTACAATATAAATATTTTCATGTCTTAAAAATAAAATTTGATTAGGTTTTAATTCATAAGGTTTTGAAAGATTATTATCTTCAATTATATCTTTTGGAATTACTTTAAATTTGTTGGCAATACTATAAATTGTCTCATTTTCTCTAACAATTATCATACCATTTAATGGAATATTCATGTTATTTGAACTAGAAGTTTTATTAAAAATTTTAGCTTCTTTTTCTGGAGCAAGGTCTTTTTTTAAACCGTCGTAAAGCTTATTACTTTGACACCCAAACACAAGAAAAATTAAAATGATGTAATAACTTTTATTCAACTTAAACACCTTTATTTTTTTAGAATTAGAATAAAATCAAACAAATTTCAATAATTATCACTTATTAATGGAACGAAATTGACTTGACCAAGATCTTCCCAAATATCGTTTTCTCTGTTATTTTTGACAGTTATTTTTTTTAATCTTTGTCCTTTTAAAACAGATCCTACTGGCACCACACACGTACCATTAAATCTAACTTGACTTAATAATCTATTATCAATTTTTTCTACTGCGCATGTTATTATTAAATGATCAAATGGTGCTAATTTTGGCCATCCCAAAAATCCATCTCCACATTCGCAAATAATATTTGTTAACTTTAGTTTTTTAAAACAACTAATTGCGTTTACTAATAAAGGGCGAATTCTTTCTATTGAATAAACTCTTCTAGATAAAATTGATAAAATAGATGTTTGGTAACCAGAACCAGTTCCTATTTCTAAAATTACTTCATTTCCTTTTAGAGATAAAGCTTCAGTCATTAAGGCAACAATATATGGCTGACTTATTGTTTGTTCAAAACCAATAGGAAGAGGATTATTTTCATATGCATAATCTTTAAGGTTAGAAGGAAGAAAAATTTCTCTAGGAATTTTTTCAATTGCAGATAAAACATTTTTAGAAGAAATTCCCATAGATCTTAATTTCATAATTAAATTAGCTTTTTGAATTGTGCTTTCAAATATCATGGTTCATTTTTTTTAAAAATTCATTATTACTTAAATTTAAGGACAATGGTGTTATTGAGATTTTATTTTTTTTTAAACATTCTAAATCAGTGTTGATTAATGAACTGTGATCATTAATCATTCGCCCTATCATGAAGGAACTAAAATCATCATCAAATAAAATTTCATCAGCAATTTTTTGGGATGCTAAAGTTGTGAATGAACTTCTAACATTTTCTAAATTAGATGAAATTATAAATGGAAAATTTACATTATAAAATCTAGGAGTTTGTGATTTGATTTTTAGTAAATAGTTTATGATGTCAAAACCTTTGGCTTGTGAACACTCATAAGAGTTAATTTTATCATCACCACCGTATTGACTTAACGCAATTGAATCTATTCCCCTCACTGCACCCTCCCATGCAGCAGCAACAGTACCTGAATAAGAAACTTCGTCTCCAATATTACTTCCAGCATTTATACCACTAAGAATTAAATCAGGTTTGTTTTTGTTAAATAAATGATTGAGAGCAAATATCATACAATCAGTTGGTGTGCCATCAACAATCCAAAAATTTTTTGACATTTCTCTGAAGTTAATATTTTGTTTTATTGTAATAGATTTTGATTTTGCTGATTGATTTATTTTTGGAGATACTATTAATACATTATCTGCTAGTTGTTCAGCAATATTTAATAGAACTTTCAAGCCAACAGATTCATATCCATCATCATTGGAAATAAGAATATTATTCAATTTTTTGGTCATGTGTTTAATTTAATGCTTCAATTTTTTTTATTCCCTTCATGTAGGGCACAAGAACATCAGGGATAACTACAGATCCGTCACTTTGTTGATAATTTTCTAATATGGCAATTATTGTTCTACCAATTGCTAAACCGGAACCATTAAGTGTATGCAAGAAATCAATTTTATTTGTTTCTTTATCCTTAAATTTGGCATTCATTCTCCTTGCTTGAAAATCTCCACAATTAGAGCAAGATGAAATTTCCCTGTACATACCTTTCCCCGAATTTTGTCCAGGAAGCCAAACCTCTAGATCAAATGTTTTCTTAGCTGAAAACCCAACATCTCCTGAACATAACTTCATAATTCTATATGGTAATTCTAATTTTTTTAGAATAGTTTCTGCACAAGAAACTAAGTTTTTCAATTCTTCATCTGAATTAATTGGATTTGTTATAAAAACCATTTCCACTTTAGAAAATTGGTGTTGACGTATCATACCCCTAGTATCAGTACCAGCTGCTCCAGCTTCCGATCTGAAACAAGGAGTATTAGCAACAAATCTTAATGGTAAACTACTTTTATCAAGAATTTCATCCCTCACAATATTAGTTAAAGGCACTTCAGCTGTAGGAATCAACCATCTCTTATCTGTTGTACAAAATAAATCGTCTGAAAATTTAGGAAGCTGACCAGTGCCAAATAGTGCTTCATCTCTTACGATATAGGGAGGAGAAATTTCTTCAAAACCAAAATTATTCACATGAGTGTCTATCATAAATGAAGATAGCGCTCTTTCTAGCAAAGCTATTTTTCCTCTTAATAAAACAAACCTTGATCCTGATATCTTAACACCAGTCTTAAAATCAAGTTGATTTAGTTTTTCACCAATTTCTACATGATCTAGAGGCTCAAAAGAAAATTTAGGTTTTGTTCCCCACTCTTTAATTAATTTATTTTCATTTTCATTTTCCCCATCAGGAACATCATCATCTAAACTGTTTGGTAGTACTTTTAAAATATCATTTAGTTCACTAGAACAATTTTTTATTTCTTGATCTATTTTTGTTAATTCAGATTTTAAATTGGAAATATTTTTTTTTAATTCTGATACGTCTTTACCTTCAGAAATAAGCTTTCCAATTTCTTTTGAACTATTATTTCTTTTTTCTTGTATAACTTGTATTTCAGATTGTTTTTTTCTGATAGCTTTGTCAATTTTGAGAATTGAAGTAATATCAACATTTAAACCTCTTCGATACATTTGTTTTGCGAATTTTTCTGGGTTGTTTCTTATAAATTTTATATCATGCATA
>ENA-OSEY01000537-OSEY01000537.1-marine-metagenome-genome-assembly--contig:-NODE-537-length-27563-cov-3.256749_pt1 | contig 27563 bp, 25 predicted proteins | sample MGYA00248465_ERZ534230 | MGnify/ENA primary metagenome ERZ534230 (study PRJEB26409, sample SAMN06344110) | marine metagenome | isolation source: Sea water from surface | place: Atlantic Ocean:Southern...
CTTATAATTTTTTCTTTTTTCTCTTTTGGTAAATTTAAGTCAATATGAACTTTATTTCTTTTATGTGATTCCTGTTTAGAGTCTATGGAGTTAACTTTCTCGAACACTTCTTTCACATTTTTAATTATTTGTTTTGGAACAATTTTATTTTTAATATTAAATTCCTGTTGCTTTTTCCTTCTTCTTTTAGTTATTTCTATTGTTTCTTTCATGCTGTTTGTAATTCTGTCTGCATACATAATAGCCATTCCATTTAAGTTTCTTGCAGCTCTACCAATTGTTTGAATTAATGATTTTTTACTTCTAAGGAATCCCTCCTTATCAGCATCTAAGATTAGTACTAATGAAACCTCAGGAAGATCTAATCCCTCTCTCAATAAATTTACACCAACTAAAACATCAAAACTTCCAGCCCTTAATTGATTTAGGATTTCAACCCTTTCTAATGTATCAACATCACTGTGAATATATCTAGATTTTATATTAATATTTAAAAAATACTTATTAAGCTCTTCAGCCATTCTTTTAGTTAATGTTGTGATTAGTGTTCTTTCATTTTTGTCAATTCTGTTTTGAACCTCATTAATTATGTCATCAATTTGATTTTTTGTTTTTCTAACTTCAATTATTGGATCTAGTAATCCAGTTGGTCTCAATATTTGCTCAGTAATTATTCCCTCGCATTTTGATAGTTCGTATTCTGAAGGTGTTGCACTAACATAAATAATTTGATTATGTAAATTTTCAAACTCGTCAAAACGAAGCGGCCTGTTATCTAAAGCAGCTGGTAATCTAAAACCATAATCCACAAGATTTACTTTTCTAGATCTATCACCTCCATACATCGCTCTAATTTGTGGAATCGTAACATGAGATTCGTCAATAACCATCAAAAAATCTTCAGGAAAATAATCCAACAAACAAAAGGGTCTATCACCAGGATTTCTGTTGTCAAAATACCTCGAGTAATTTTCTATACCAGAACAATATCCCAACTCTCTTATCATTTCCAAATCTAGCTCTACCCTATTTTTAAGTCTTCTTGACTCTAAAGTTTTTCCTATTTCATTAAAGTATTCAATTTGGCTCACTAAATCTTCCTGAATTTGGAATATAGATCTCTTGATATCTTCTTTAGCCGTTACAAAAATATTTGCTGGAAATATCACATAATGATCTACCTGTTCAATCTCCTTCATTTCTTGTAGATTTAGAATAGATATTTCCTCTATTTCATCGCCCCAAAATACAATTCGTATTCCAAAATCAACATAAGCTAAATGGATATCAACTGTATCCCCCTTGACTCTGAATTTACCTCTTGATAATTCGTTATTAGATCTGGAATATAAATTGTCAACTAACTGACGTAGAAATGCATTTCGAGCAATTTTTTGACCAACCTCAATGTTAATTATTCCTTGTTCAAAATTAACAGGGTTTCCAATACCATAAATACAAGACACAGAAGCAATCACAATCACATCCCTCCTACCAGAAAGCAAAGAGGTGGTTGTACTCAGTCTTAATTTTTCGATTTCGTCATTAATAGACAAATCCTTTTCGATATATGTATCTGAAACAGGAAGATATGCCTCGGGCTGATAATAATCGTAATAAGAAACAAAATATTCAACTGCATTATCAGGGAAAAAAGATTTAAACTCTTGATATAACTGAGCAGCGAGGGTTTTATTATGTGATAAAACCAAGGTAGGACGTTGTACTTCTTGTATGACATTTGCTACCGTAAAGGTCTTACCTGACCCAGTTACGCCAAGTAATGTTTGAGCAGCTACACCATCTTGAACTCCTTGAGTTAAATCTTTAATTGCCTCAGGTTGATCTCCGGTTGGAGAATAGGATGATTGTAAGTCGAACTTCATCAGATAAAGTTAATCATTTGAAGAATTCCAAATTTGCCAAGCTTTGTCAGCTTGGTGAATTAGCATATCAAATCCATTTTTTGTTAAGGCTTTATTCTCCATTGATTTTCTTAAAAAGATAGTTTGCTTAGGATTATAAATTAAATCATATACAAAATGCTTATTTGTTAAAGCATGATAAGGAAATGAAAAAGTCTCATCATTGCGGGGGTACATTCCAACAGGAGTGGTATTAATTATAAACTTATGGTGAAAAACCATATGCTCATTCAAATCATTCCAGTGAAAAATATTTTTTGAATGGGGGTTGGTTTTACGCGAAATGAAATTCACATCAATATTTAATGTTTTTAATACATAAGCAGTAGCTTTTGCAGCACCCCCAGTTCCTAAAATCAAGGCTTTCTCATGGTGAGATTTTAAAAATGGTTTTATCGACTGATGAAAACCGAAAGTATCGGTGTTATATGCTTTTATACTAACTAATTTATTGTTTATGTAGGAGGGGACTAATGTATTTGAAGATCCCACTTCTTCACATGTTTGATCAAGCTCATCCACATAATTAAGTACTAATTCCTTGTAAGGGACCGTCACGTTCAACCCTTTTATTGAATGTTTTTCAATTATACTCCTTAATGTAGATAAGTCTGAAAGTTCAAAATTACTGTAAATGGCATTGATTTGTTCTTTTTTGAACTTTTCATTAAAAAAGGATTTGGAAAATGAGTGACTTAAACTTTTACCAAGAAGGCCGTATGCATTTTTCATTGTGATAACTTTCTAGCTGCAAATTCTAATGAAAATAGTAGTCCAAAACCAAAAAAAACACAGAGAAGTATCCATAAAAATTCTGAGTCAAAGTTAGGCATTACATTATTTTGAATAAATTCTTTATCACCTCCACTGTGTACAACAAGTAATTGATCTGTATTAATTTTCCATGGCCAAAGTTTATTCAATGAGCCTAACAAGAAACCGGTCAGAATAGACACAATAATTTTTTCGTAGTGCGTAAACAACCATTTTAGCAATTTTGAAAACAATAAAAGACCAACAGCACACCCAGAACCAAAAACAGTAAGAAGAAGTAGATTTTTATCCTTAACGGCAAAAATTATTGTAGAGTAGGAACCCATTAACAATAAGATAAAACTTCCTGAAATACCTGGTAAAATCATGGCACAAATGGCTATTGCACCCGAAATAAAGATATAAAATATATTATCGCTCATTTTTACAGGTGGTGCAATCGTAATCATAAAGGCGATAAGTGCGCCTAAAACAAAGGAAATTATAACTTTAACGTCCCATTTATCAATAGTTTTTCCAATGTAAAAAATGCTTGCCGTAACTAGTCCAAAGAAAAATGCCCATAATGGTTCAGGATGATATTTTAATAAATAGGATATTACACCAGCTAAGGTGAAGATACTGGTTAATATTCCAAAAAATAACACCAATAAAAACTTGAGGTTTGCCCTTATCCAAAAACCTTTAAAGTCCCCTTTTAAGATGAGTTTTAGCATTGATAAGTTAATATTTCCTAAGGTAGATATCAATTCATCATATATTCCTGTTATAAATGCTACTGTACCACCAGAAACACCAGGTACTACATCGGCAGAACCCATAGCAAAACCCTTTAAAAAAAGAATAAGGTTATTTTTCATTTGAAGTAAATTCAAGAATACTCTGAAAACCTCCCTCAAGAGAGTAGTAGTTGTTCTTGCATAGCTTATTCATTTGAAGAAAATGCATCATATTTATTGATCGTTTTCCAGAACTGCAATGAAAAACAATATTAGAATCATTTGGGATTTCATCAAGTCTATTTACAAGTTCACCCATAGGAATATGAATGGCATTTGAAGCACCCTCAACTTCTAATTCATAGGGTTCTCTAATATCCACTAATTGGTATTTTTCTCCTTTTTTAAGTTTTTCGTTTAAATCAAGGTATGAAATCGTCTTGACATCCATATTACAAATATAAGACTTTAAACTAGCTGAAAATCTTCTGGTTGATTAGTTAGTTTAAATTTTAAGTCTATTTTTCTTTTTTAATGACATCTATGATTTCAGGGATATTTTTAATCTCTGGATAAATTTCAAATAATTTCTGAATAGATGAATTTTCATTTTTTTGGAAATCAATCAGCTTTGACTTAGCATCAGCTATTTTTCCAGATGCTATTTGCATAGCAATCAATCGAAGTTTAAGATCTTGATCCCCTTTATTTGTAATTATAGCTCTTTCAACTTCTTTAATTGCTCTAGTTTTGGAGGTGTTTTCAAATAAAAAATTAGAATAGTCAATCCAAGCATCGATATTACCTGGGTCAAGTTCCACTACTTTTTTAAATGCATCTTCTGCTTCTGTAATTTTTCCTAGCTTTGAAAGAAACTCAGCAAAAATATACCAGTACTCAGGATTTTCGGGATCTAAATTAATGGCTTTCTCTATAAACTTTAAGGCATCTAAGGTTTGATTATTTAAATCCCTTACTACTCCAATACCTAACCATGCATCTGATTGTGAATCATCAATTTCTAAGCTCTTCTCATAAAAGATTAATGCTTTTTTAAAGTCACCAATTTTTTCATAACACTCACCCAAACAACAATAAGCATAAGAGTTAGGATGGTCAAAATTAAAAGACTCATTAAATGTATCTATGGCATTTTGGTACTCCTTTTCTTGTATGTAACTGTTAGCTTTACCATAATGAGCAGCCGTGAACTTTTCGTTTATTACCAAACACATATCAAATGCAAAAAGGGCTTCTTTCCAATCTTCTTTTACATTGTGTAAAGTACCCAGATTAAACCAAGCAATATGAGAATATGGATTGGAGTCTATAATTTCAGTAAAATAAATTATGGCTTCATCAATTAAGCCAGATTCATGAAAAGCAATTCCTAACTCCATCATTGTTGATTCGTCTTCAGGTTTAATCTCTACAATACGTTTCATTACGTGGATTGCCTGTAAATTTTGACCAATCTGTAAAAACTCATATGCAATGTCTGACAGTAGATCATTGTAAGAATCATTTACCCTTATCAAATCAAAGGCATTTTCAAAATAATTTTTTGCAGTTTGTATTCGGTCTGTAATAGCATAAATCTTTCCTAAATTATATAATACTTCTATGTTGTTGGGGTAAAATTGCTTAAGGGATTTCAATAGCATGTAAGAATCATCTACCAACTGTTTACTATTTAATACCTCAACCTTTATAAGAGACAATGTTAAATCATTGGGGAATTGATTTAATCCAAAGTCTAATGCAGCATTAACCTTTTCATGCATCTCTAAATCAATGTAATAATCAATTATATTTTCATAATCTTCTACATCAAAAAAAGTGAATGATTTTTCAGAAATCATATCTTCAAACAGAACAACTTTTTGAAGAATTTCGTCATTAGAAAGTGGATTTTCAAACATAATTTAAATACTTGATACCTTAACAAATTTATTTATATATCAATAGTACCAACACATTGTTCATTTAGCTTATTCACAATTAAATTAACATTTATGAAAACTACATTGTATTTATAAAAAATTGGGAATTAAGAGTACATGAGTGCTTGCCAATGGTTATATTCGGACCAAAAAAATGACTTTAATAAAATCCATTTCAGGAATTAGAGGTACTGTAGGTGGAAACCCAGGTGAAAATTTGACTCCAATTGACATTGTAGAATCTGTAAGTGCCTATGGATATTGGTTAAAAGAAAAGTTCAAAAATGAAAGTCTTAAAGTCGTGATAGGAAGAGATGCTAGACTTTCTGGAGAAATGGTAGAAAACCTTTGTATTGGCACTTTACAATCTCTCGGCATTAACATCATAAATTTAGGTTTGTCCACTACTCCAACCGTAGAATTTGCCGTACCTAAAGAAAAAGCTCAAGGAGGAATTATTTTGACAGCAAGCCACAATCCAAAACAATGGAATGCGTTAAAGTTACTTAACGATAAAGGTGAATTCATCAGTAAAAAAGATGGAGAAAAGCTCCTCGAAATTATTAGAAATAATAAAACCTCCTATAATGATGTAGATAATTTGGGTCAAGTGACTCAAATGAATAACTACATGGACATGCACATCGAACACATTCTGCAGTTAGATGGTGTAGAAATCAATGAAATAAGAAAGGCAAACTTTAAAATTGTCATTGATGCGGTGAATAGTACTGGTGGGATCGCATTACCTAAATTGTTAAAAGCCTTGGGTTGTGAAGAAATAATAGAATTGTACTGTGAACCAAATGGCCAATTCCCTCATAATCCAGAACCTCTTCCAGCTCATTTAGAAAAATTAAGCGAAACCGTTATTAATGAAAAGGCAGACTTAGGTATTGTGGTTGACCCTGATGTGGACCGACTCGCATTTGTTTGTGAAAACGGGGAAGTGTTCGGAGAAGAATATACCTTGGTTGCAGTTTCTGATCACATTTTAAGCCGTAGTTCAGGAAATACCGTTTCCAATTTATCATCTACTAGAGCTCTTAGAGATGTGACAGAAATGCATGGCGGAAACTATTTTGCTTCAGCAGTAGGAGAGGTGAATGTGGTGAATATGATGAAAGAAAAAAACGCTGTTATTGGCGGTGAAGGAAATGGAGGTGTGATTTATCCCTCATCTCATTATGGAAGAGATGCCCTAGTAGGTATTGCTTTATTTCTCACTCATCTTGCAAAGAAGAATATGAGTATGAGCGAGTTAAGAGCCTCTTACCCAAATTATGTAATTAGCAAAAATAAAGTTGAACTAACTCCCTCAATAGATATTGACAACCTTGTATCTAAAATTTCGAAAAAGTATAGTCATGTGGAACAAAATGTGATTGATGGACTGAAACTTGAATTTGAGGATGAATGGGTACATCTTAGAAAATCAAATACAGAACCCATCATTCGAATTTATGCAGAAAGTAAAGATGTTGAAAAGGCTAATGTGCTTGCAAGTAGATTTGTAGAAGAGGTTAAATCGCTGATGTAATTCGCTATATTTATAATCGAAATGAAAGTTTATTTAGATAATGCTGCTACAACTCCCATTGCAAGTGAAGTAATTGAAGAAATCCAACCCTACTTAAATAATTATTTTGGAAATCCGTCTAGCACTCACGCTTTTGGAAGGAAAACAAAAAATGCCATAGAAATCAACAGAAAAAAAATTGCTGATTTAATCCAAGCCAAAAATAATGAGATCATTTTCACATCTGGCGGTACTGAAGCAGACAATATGGCCCTGAGATGCGCAGTATTCGATTTGAACGTAAAAAGAATTATTACCACAAAAATTGAACATCATGCCGTGTTACACACCGCTGAGTGTTTGAGAGATCAAGAGAATGTGGAAATTATTTTTTTAGCAACCGACCATAATGGGAATCCAGATTTAGTGCAGTTAGAATCAACCCTTAATGACAAAGTAAATACACTTGTTACCTTAATGCACGCAAATAATGAAATTAGCACCCTATTACCCATTAAAAAGGTAGCTAGTATTTGTGCAAAACATAAACATGTATACTTCCACTCTGATACGGTACAAACTATGGGGCATTACACTTTCAATTTAAGCGAAACTCCTATTGATTTTTTAACTTGTTCTGCTCATAAACTTCATGGACCGAAAGGAGTTGGGTTCTTATATGTTAATCAAAAAATAAGTCTTAACCCACTCATTACAGGAGGTTCTCAAGAAAGAAAGAATAGAGGAGGAACAGAAAACTTGTACGGAATTGTAGGACTTGGAAAAGCCATGGAAATGGCGTATGAAAATCTAGCATCACATCAAAAACATATACAAGATCTTAAATCATTTATGAAAAAAGAGCTTGAGAAAATAGACCAGAGAATTAGCTTCAATGGAGAAACAAGTCCTGAAAAAAGTTTGTACACTGTTCTTAATGTTTGTTTTCCAGCTGATGTTTGCAATTCAATGCTTTTATTCAGCCTAGATATTCACGGTATCGCTGCATCGGGAGGTAGTGCATGTTCATCTGGATCTAATCAAGGTTCACATGTGTTAGCAGAATTACCTCATCAAGAAAATTGTCAATCTGTTCGTTTTTCATTTAGCAGATTTAATACGCAAGAAGATGTAGAGTTTACAATTGAAAAAATCAGAAGCATCATCAATCATGGCATCAAATGAGATGATTGTAACTGTAGTTGGATCAGGAACATCTCAAGGCGTTCCTGTAATAGCATGTCATTGTACTGTTTGTAAATCAGATAATAAAAAAGATCATAGATTAAGATCTTCCATTCACATTCAACATAATGATAAGTCCATTGTGATTGATACAGGTCCTGATTTCAGACAACAAATGCTCCAAAACCAAATTGAATACTTAGATGCCGTTTTATTCACTCATGAACATAAAGATCATGTTGCTGGACTTGATGATGTAAGACCTTATAACTTCAAACAGAAAAAACCAGTTGACATTTATTGTAGCAACAGGGTTTTTGAAGCACTTAAAAGAGAATACATTTATATCTTTGACCCAAAATTCAAATATCCTGGAATTCCACAAATCAATCAGATTTCAATAGATAAAAACAGTACAATCCAAATTGGAAATACAACAATAAAACCTGTGGAAGTGATGCACTACAAACTACCAGTTTTAGGATTTAGGATTGATAATTTTGCGTATATCACTGACGCCAAAACAATTTCAGATGTAGAAAAAGAAAAAATTAAAGACTTAGATGTATTAATTATTAATGCGCTAAGAAAAGAAGAGCACATTTCACATTTGAATTTGGAACAAGCTGTTGAAATGATTAATGATTTATCACCTAAAAAAGCCTATTTAACACATATTTCTCACCACATGGGCTTGCACGAAGAAATAGAGTCAACTTTGCCTGAGAATATAAAATTGGCCTATGATGGATTGCAAATTAAGTTACCATGAGAATTGATATTATTAGTGCCATACCTTCGCTGTTAGATAGCTATTTTGAGCATTCTATACTTCAGCGTGCACAACAAAAAAAAATAGTAGAAATTCATGTCCATGATCTACGAGATTTCAGCCTAAATAAACAAAAAAGCATAGATGATTATGCATTTGGTGGAGGAGCTGGGATGGTTCTATCCATTGAACCTCTATTCAATTGTATTGAAAGCTTAAAAAAAAATAGGGTTTATGATGAAGTCATTTTCATGTGTCCCGATGGCAACCTGCTAAACCAAAGAATGGCAAATCACCATTCTCTTCAAAAAAACCTGATTATTATTTGTGGTCACTATAAGGGAATTGATCAGCGCGTGAGAGAACATTTGGTAACTAAAGAAATATCTATTGGTGATTATGTACTTTCTGGTGGGGAAATTCCTGCGGCTGTGTTTTGTGACACCATTATCAGATTAATACCTGGAGTACTCAATGATGAGACTTCTGCACTAAGTGACTCTTTTCAGGATGACCTGCTTGCTCCCCCTGTGTACACAAGACCTTCGTCATTTAATGGTTGGGAAGTACCTAAGGTGCTAACTTCGGGAAATTTAAAAGAAATAGAAAAGTGGCGATTTGAGAAATCTATAGAAATCACTCAAAAAAGAAGGCCTAATCTGTTAAAATAATAAGATTCGGTAATGAAAATTAAAAAAAAACTTTGTAATATTGCAGGCCTAAAAATTGGATCATGGATAAAGTAAAGCAAATATCAAATGAAATCTCAGAGACTAAAGAATGGCCATCGTTCAGCTCTGGAGATACCATTACTGTTACTTACAAAATAAAAGAGGGTAATAAGGAAAGATTGCAATCTTTTCAGGGAACTGTGATCCAAAGAAAAGGTTCAGGAACTACAGAGACATTTACGATCAGAAAAATGTCAGGTGGTACAGGAGTTGAGAGAATTTTTCCTTTGTCGTCTCCTTTTATAGAGAAAATAGTTGTGAACAAGGAAGGGTCTGTAAGGAGAGCTAGATTATTTTACCTAAGAGAAAGAACAGGTAAAGCAGCTAGAATCAAGGAGAAAAAGAATTTTTCCAAAAAGTAGTTTACAGTTTTTCTAGAAAAGAAATAGCAGCGTCAATCATCTGATCTATTCCCGGCTTTTCAAGAGGAATATGCCCGCAATTCTTCAAAATAATCATTTCCTTTTTGCAAGATAATGCATCATAGAATGGTTTAGACATAGACCATGGAATAATATAATCTTCCTCTGGTTGCAAAAATAAAAGAGGACACGTATTGAAATCTTCTGGTTCTATTTTTGGAGAAACCTCAAAAAGCGTTCTAAAAAACTTTAAATACACAGCACTACCTGAACCTATTTTATCATTCATGAGCGCTTTTACAAATTCAGGATTGTTTGCCATGGCCCACATTTTAGTAGTCCATTTTATAGGTATTTTTATATCATCCGTTATGCGACTAGCCCCATTGAGAAGAGTTGGTGAAAAAGCGCCAAACCATTTATTTTTGGACAAACCCATTTGAACCGATTTTTTTCTAGTATCCGCCAAACTAGTTACAATTAGCCCATTTATATTTTTATTCAAACATGCTACTTGGTAAGCTAACATTCCCCCCAGACTTACACCACACAGCACAATAGGAGATTTACTTTTTTTAAGTTCTTGATTTACCAATTCATTGACTAAGTTTATCCAAGTATAGTAGGAATTTGGTTTATGAATTTTTGTTAAACCAAATCCGGGAAGATCAGGTGCAATACATTCATAACCCAATTTTTGAAAAAAAACTCCAATAGGAGATAATAATCGTCCATTTCCACCCCCGCCATGTAATAAAATTAATTTGTGCTTTTTTTTGGACGAATCAACATAATAATGATCTACATGAACATTAAAGTCTTCCCAATTCCAATAATATTCCACTGGTTTAAATTCTGAGGTTATCCTCCATTCTTCTGGAAAGAAAGTCTGAAACGTTTTCCAACTAGAGTATGTATCATAGGTCTCCAAATGATTTACATTCTAGATGGTAGTTCAATACCTAAAATATTCATACCATTTTTTAAGACTCTAGCTGTAAGTGACGATAGACATAATCGAAAAGATTTACTATCAACATTTGATTCTTTTAATATTGGAAAGTCTTGATAAAATGAGTTGTAAGTTTTCACTAATGAAAAAAGATAGTTGGCTAGTATTGCTGGTGATAAATCCTTAGCAGCCAACTGAACAATTTCCTTAAAATGATTAATTGTTTTAATAACATCTAACTCTTTATTGCAAATTTGTACATTACCATCGTTAAAATCGGCATAGTCATCAACTTTATCAAGCAAACTGCAAATTCGAGCATATCCATATTGGATAAATGGACCAGTATGACCATTTAAATCAATGGATTCTATGGGATTAAAAGACATTTTCTTTTTGGGATCTACTTTTAGTAAAAAATATTTAAGTCCACCAAGACCAATCTTATGACACAGGTCATCTATTTCCTCATCATTCATTCCCTCGAGATGACCTCGTTCTAGTGTTAATTTTTTGGCCTCATCAATTACGGAGGAAAGCAAATCATCTGCATCCACAACGGTACCTTCCCTAGATTTCATTTTACCTTCTGGCAACTCAACCATTCCATAAGAAAGATGATGACATTGCTTTGCCCACTCAAAATCTAATTTTTGAAGTATTTTAAAAAGTACGTTAAAATGATGATTTTGCTCGTTACCTACGGTGTAAACCACCCCCGAAAGGGAGGGATAATCTCTAAATCTTTGAATAGCAGTACCAATATCTTGGGTCATATATACGGATGTGCCATCAGACCTAATCAATAATTTATCATCCAGTTTGTAAGATGAAAGATCACACCAAATAGACTGATCTTCTTTTTTATAAAATTTCTTTTCTGCAAGCCCGTTTTCAACTTCACTTTTACCAACCTTATATGTGTTTGATTCATAATAAAGATGATCAAAACTGATATTTAATGATTGGTATGTACGTTCAAAACCATTATAAACCCATCCGTTCATTTTTTCCCACAATGCGATTACATCTGAGTCATTTTGTTCCCATTTAATTAACATTTCTTGTGCATCCTTTAAGATCTGTGCACTATTTTTGGCTTCCTCCTCATTCATTCCAGACGAAATCAGAGAGGCCACTTGTTTTTTATATATTTTATCAAATAACACATAATATTTACCCACAAGGTGGTCTCCCTTAAGTCCAGAAATTTCTGGAGTTTCACCGTTACCTAACTGAGTCCAAGCCACCATAGACTTACAAATGTGGATTCCCCTGTCATTAATAATCTGGGTTCTAACCACTTTATGACCAACTGATTTAAGTAGAGAAACTACCGCATCTCCGAGAAAAATATTTCTTAAATGGCCCAAATGAAGAGGCTTATTGGTATTAGGTGAAGAATATTCTACCATAAATAATTTACCAGAACTTTCACTTGAAATACCAATAGATTCTAAATTATATAAATAACTTAACTGATTGATCCATACCTCAGGTCTAAGGACTAAATTTAAAAATCCACTCACCACATTAAAAGATTCAAAACAAGTATGTTTATTCATCAAGATTTCTCCAATCTCTTGAGCAGTTTGAGTAGGATTCTTCTTACTGATTTTGAGTAAGGGAAACGTAATTAATGTAATATCTCCTTCGTGTTCTTTTTTTGTTTCTTGAATAACCAAACGTTTTGACAAGGCAGGTTCTTCATAAATACGTACCACTTCCTCTTTTATATTTTCATAGATAACCTCAACTGTATTCATTATCCTCTTTTTTCAATGATTGAGCTGGCTCTATCTAATATTCTGAGGGCAGTTTCTGCCATTTTGTTTTGTTTGTTATCTAAGCATGGATTTATTTCAACGACTTCAAAACAAGCTGTTTTTTTGGATATTAAAAATCCATTTATTAATCCTCCTGCTTCTTGCTCAGTTAGTCCATTTGGGACTGGAGTTCCTGTTCCATAAGAAATTAAATCACAATCTAAACTATCCACATCAAATGAGACATAAATTAAGTCACAAGCATCTAAATACTCAAGTACTTCTAACGAAATTTTTTCATATCCTCTTCTCCTTACCTCTTCGACACCAATTCTTTTTATATTATTTTCAATAATAAAATAGTCTTCTGGGTCTTCTGACGATCTCAATCCGATGAATACTATATCATCGGTCGTAATCTTCGGATAAATATTACCCATTTTTTTAATTTTATCCCATTGTTGTTGTGTAGCATGATCTATTTCATGAATTTTTCTTTCCAGATTATCGAAATTTAATGCCGCCATCAATGACATACCATGAACGTTTCCAGAGGGAGTAGTAAATGGAGTATGGAGATCAGCGTGAGCATCTATCCAAATCACCCCTATTCTTGCAGACGGATTAGCTGCTTTTATGCCTGAAATTGTTCCAATTGCACTAGAGTGGTCACCAGAAAGTAGAATTGGAAAACTGTTTTTTTGGAATGCATTATTAACTTGTGTAGAAATATCTTCACAAACATGAAAAATTTGATCAATATATTTAGCCTTTAAAAATGGTGAAGGTTTCTGTAAGGAAACGTTCTCATTTTTGACTACAAAAGCATCTTTATTTTTTTTAAAAAACCCTGTACCTAGATTAAAATCGGCAATCTTAAGGGCAGCTAAGCCTAGCGAAGAACCTCTTGTTCCTGCACCAATTTCAGAGTTGTTTTCTATTAGTTTAATCTTACCCATCAAATTGATATTGATAGGTCAAATATAAACTTATTTCAATTTTATTTCATCGGAAAACACCTTTTTAAACTTTTCCAGTTTAGGCTGTATTACATATTTACAATACCCTTGATTTTTATTGTTATTGTAATAATTATGATGATAATTTTCAGCCTCATAAAATTGTTCCAACAAGGCTAGTTCTGTCACAATGGGTTTTGGCCATATTCGGGATTCATTCAATTTATCTTTTATGTAACTAACCACTTTGAATTGATCTTGATTTAGACAAAAAACACAAGATCTGTATTGTGTTCCTACATCATTTCCTTGTCGATTTAATGTTGTTGGATCGTGAGTCATAAAAAAAACCTCAACTAGCTTTGTTAATGAAATTAGAGATGGATCAAAAACTATTTTTGCCACTTCCGCATGCCCTGTTGTTCCATTACAAACTTCTTTATATGTTGGGGTTTTCGAAAAACCCCCACTATAACCTGGTGTAACTTGTAAAACTCCATTTAGTCGTTGAAATACAGCTTCAACACACCAAAAACAACCAGCACCAAAAACAATGGTATCTAAATTTGTTTCTTTATTCATAATTATAGGATTTACATTATATTCATTTGCATTTATGCAGCTGCTAAAAGAAAACTGAAGACTAAAAAATAAAAAGAATATATTTCTAAAAAACATTCACTAAAAATACTTGATTTTTAATCCGAAAAATAATTGTATAACGATATATGCTCAAAATAGGACTTCTTTCAGATACGCATAGTTTTTGGGATGACAAATTCCATAAATACTTTAAGCATTGCGATGAGATATGGCATGCGGGAGATATTGGTGATATAAGTATAATAGACAAACTGAGCAAAATCACAACTGTAAGAGCAGTATTTGGCAACATTGACAATCACATTATCAGAGCTGAATACAGAGAAGATGTCGTTGTAACATATGGTGAAAATAAAATCCTAATGACCCATATAGGAGGGAAACCGTTCGCATACAATAAGATCAGCAGACTTAAGATAAAACAGCACAATCCGAATGTATTCATATGTGGTCACTCACATATTTGTAAAATCATGCATGATAATCAATATCAGTTGTTGTTTATTAATCCTGGCGCTGCTGGGAACAAAGGATTTCACAGAGTAAGAACATTAGTTAGGTTCGAATTAACCAAACATAAAATACAAAATCTTGAAGTTGTTGAACTAGGAACTCGCTAAATCACCTTAACCTATCCAATGATTTGACAAGATCGTCATCCTTTTTAATACCACGATTAGCTAAAAAAAGGAAAGGAATGGATGAGATTAACATATAAAAACCTACATGATAAACTTCGTTTAGTATTTCGACATTTTCTTGGTCATCTAATACTAATTTCATATTGTACGATTCTACTATCATATAGGACATCGTAAGAAATACTATCAAATAAAGTAACTTACCAAATCGCAATTGCTTACTCCGATTTTTAAAATTGACTAACATGAGAATTGAAAACGATACTGCAACAAGGTATCCCAATATCATGTACTTTGGAAATGTATAATCAGAAGGTAAAATAATTTTATCCCCCTTTAGTCCTGTTGGAAGAAATGACATCTGTTTCAGTTCTACATACAGCTTTTCATCTTCATTTAAATCACTGCTTACGTTATCAGAGTCAATATTCACATTTAATTCATTTTGAATTACAGTATGTTTTACATCAAATTGAATAAATGCAAAAAATGGAGAAGCAAAAAGTAAGATCGCAAATACGATGATATAAATGGTTTGAATTCTCTGTAACATAAGTGTTTTTAAATGATTTGCCTCAAAAATAAAAATTTCAATCAGCCAAAAGATGTGTCAAATGAAAAAATAATTTTTATAACTGAATTACTTTATTATATTTGAAACGTCATTCGACAATTCTTTACATTTCATACCAAGTATAGATCCTTTCATAACAAATTAATCCCTAACATTTAATGTACGATATTGAAAAATTAAACAACAAGAAGGTTGCTGAACTGAGAGAAATTGCTGAAAAACTCAGTATACAAAAAGTAGATAAACTAAAGAAACAAGAACTAGTTTACAAAATTCTTGATGAACAAGCTATGAATCCCAAGAAGGAAGAGGCAAAACCTAAATCAACAGAACCAAGACCTAGCCGAAACAATGATAGAACGAGATCTAACAGAGAAAATGGTAGTTCGTCCAATGAAAAAAGAGGTGAAAAATCTCCTCAAAACAACCATAGACAAAGAAGAACTTCGGAAGGAGATAAGGAAGGTCAACAAAGAAGAAGAAATGATAACAGAAGAGATAATACTCCAAAGGAAAATAATGAGAATCATCAAAAAAGAGAAGAGTACACATACGACTTTGACGGCATTATTATAAGTGAGGGTGTTCTAGAGCTAATGCAAGACGGATATGGATTTTTAAGATCAGCAGATTATCATTATCTGTCCTCTCCTGATGATGTTTATGTATCTCAATCCCAGGTAAAATACTTTGGACTAAAAACAGGAGATACTATTAAAGGCGTAGTTAGACCTCCTAAATATGGCGAACGATATTTTCCTTTAGTTCAAGTTGAGAAAATTAACGGAAGAGATCCTGAATTTATCAGAGACCGTGTTCCTTTTGAACACCTCACCCCTCTTTTCCCATCTGAAAAGTTTAATCTTACTGGACATTCAAAAGAAAGTACATCAACTAGAGTTATGGATCTATTTTCACCCATTGGCAAAGGACAAAGGGGTATGATTGTAGCACAGCCTAAAACAGGGAAAACAATGCTATTAAAAGATGTGGCTAATGCTATTGCAGAAAATCATCCAGAAACTTACCTTATGGTGCTGCTAATTGATGAAAGACCAGAAGAAGTCACCGATATGCAAAGAAGCGTTAAAGCAGAAGTAATTGCTTCAACGTTTGATGAGCCTGCAGACAGACATGTAAAAGTGGCTAATATTGTCTTGCAAAAAGCAAAAAGACTAGTCGAGTGTGGACACGATGTTTGTATCTTGCTCGATTCTATAACAAGATTAGCAAGAGCTTACAACACCGTAATGCCTGCATCAGGAAAAGTCCTTACTGGTGGAGTTGATGCGAATGCGCTTCATAAACCTAAACGATTTTTTGGAGCAGCTAGAAAAATTGAAAATGGTGGTTCATTAACTATACTAGCTACAGCGTTAACTGAAACAGGTTCAAAAATGGATGAAGTTATTTTTGAAGAATTTAAAGGAACTGGAAACATGGAACTACAGCTTGATAGAAAAATATCAAATAGAAGAATATTCCCAGCTATTGACATTCTTACTTCAGGGACCAGACGCGAAGATTTACTAATGGATAAAGAAACTTTACAGCGGGTTTGGATTCTTCGAAAACACTTAGCAGATATGAACCCTATTGAAGCTATGGAGTTTATGAAGGATAGATTAAGGGTTACGAAGTCTAATGAGGAATTTTTAGTCTCCATGAATGGCTAATTATCCACATGTTTAATTTAGTAAAGAATGGTGGGTTAGCGTTAGTTTGCTCATTGTTTATTGATCTCATATCCCATTATATGCCTAGTGGAATAAAATATCTATACCAACAAGGGTCCATTCCTATCCATATTTTAATTCTAATTATTTTCATTGTTTTCATTGTCGTTAGAGGAAAAGAAATTTCTAGACTAACTAATTTCAAAAAAGGCATTGTAATTAGTTTGATTTTTTCTACGGGAATAAGCACTTATTTTTATTCTTATTTTAAGTGGGTAAATCCCACTTACTTGATAGAGAAAAAAGAAGCATTAATGTCTTTAACCAATGAAGATGAACTGTTGCTTCTAGCCGAAGAAAAGATCAAAAATGATCCGGAATACTATTATGGAAAATCCGCTCAAGACTTAGTTGACTTGCAACAGGAAAATATTGAAGAAATGTATAAGCCAGGTAAAATAGTACCATTGTACTTGATGATTTTTACCATCAGTGGAATGTTGTTTTCGCTGATAATAAGCTCACTTCATTTTTATTACCTTAAAAGGGTAACGTAATTATTTTTTCTGCAAGTTCTGTAAACTGAATACCATCAAAATTTCCGCTACTCATTAAAAGTAAATTCTGTTGTTCCCATTTCATTTTTAGTAGGCAGTTTACCATTTCTTTAGAAGAATTCAGAACAGTTACATTTTCACCAGCAAAAGCCTTTTTAACGTCTTCAGCAGATAGATCATCTAATTTTTTATGCTTCAATGTTTTTTTATTGTAATAAACAAAAGCCAGATCTGCCTCCTGCATCGTTCCATTATATTGATCCAAAAAAGATTTATTTAAACTACTAAAGGTATGTAACTCTATACATGCAATCAGCTTTCTATTTGGATATTGATTTTTAAGTGCTGATGTAGTAGCTTTTAATTTTGAAGGGGAATGTGCGAAATCTTTATAAATGGCTGTAGATTGATTTTTTTGGACTAATTCTAGTCTTTTTGACGCTCCCTTAAATGAACGTATAGCACTGAAAAAATCAACTGATTTCATTCCCAACTGTATGCAAACATGATAAGCTGCATTTAAATTTTGGAGATTATGATCTCCAAAAATTTCAAGTGGAATTTCCTCTTTTTCAGTACGGACATAAGTTATTCCATTTTTAATTTGATTAGGGAATGTACAATACGGAATCTTTGTTGCTTCGGAAGAAGAATTCAATACTACCTCTTTAAGAACGTTGTCATCTTCAAAATAAATCACTCTTCCACTCCTACCTACTTTGTCTATAAAAATACGAAACTGTTCAACGTAATTTTCAAATGTTGGGAAAACATTAATATGATCCCAGGCTATACCGCTCACTACAGCTATCTCTGGTTGATATAAATGAAACTTTGGTCTTCTATCAATTGGAGAAGATAGATACTCATCGCCCTCCAGTACAGCAATTTTAGCCTCTTTTGAAAGTTTCACCATACAGTCAAAACCTTCAAGTTGAGCACCAACCATATAATTATGATTAATATTGTTTTTTGACAACACGTGCAGAATCATACTTGTGATCGATGTTTTACCGTGACTACCTCCAATCACAATCCTTAATTGATCTTTTGTTTGCTCATAAATAAATTCTGGATAAGAATAAATAGACAAGCCTAGCTTTTGTGCTTTAATAAGTTCAGGATTATCTTTTCTGGCATGCATTCCTAGAATAACTGCATCTATATTTGAGTGAATTCGGTTGATATCCCAACCCACTTCGCTTGGTAATAAATTATACTTGGCTAAACGACTTTTTGAAGGCTCAAATATTTCATCGTCTGAACCGGTTATGCTATCTCCTTTAAGATGGAGGGCTATAGCTAAGTTGTGCATAGCACTTCCTCCTATAGCAATAAAATGATAATGCATAAATTTATTTTAATTCAAAATAATGGGTAAATATGGATTAATTTTAAGGCTTACCTTATAGTTTTAAACATTTAAAATTGAGTTATATTTAAATCAAAAATCTTGACTTCTTTAACAACCCCATTAGCTGAACGAATAAGACCCACTAAAATTGAAGAATTCATTGGTCAAGATCATATTGTAGGTGTAAAAGGACCAATAAGGCAAGCCCTCAAAAATAAACACATTCCATCTATGATTTTCTGGGGACCTCCTGGTGTTGGCAAAACAACATTAGCTGAAATCATCACAAAAGAATTAGATAGATCCTTTTACACATTATCAGCCATTAATTCAGGTGTAAAAGATCTTAGATTAATTATAGATCAAATTAAAAAACAGGGGTTATTTGGTCAAAAGAATGCCATTGTCTTCATCGATGAAATTCACCGATTTAGTAAAACACAACAAGATGCTCTTTTAGCAGCAGTAGAAAAGGGGTTAATCACTTTAATTGGTGCAACTACGGAGAACCCCTCTTTTGAAGTAATTCCCGCACTTCGATCGAGATGCCAAATTTTTGTCCTTGAACATCACAAAACAAACGATTTATTAAAATTCATAGATAAAGCACTTTTAGATAAACACGTTAAAGAAAAAAATCCTACCGTAAAAGAAACCAATGCCCTTATCAGGATTTCGGGTGGAGACGCAAGAAAATTGCTTAATGCTTTTGAGCTTTGTGTTCTTCAATTGGATGAAAAAAATAATGTGATTGACGATGCTTTTGTTCAAAATATCATTCAACAAAATTTAGCCAATTATGATAAAAATGGGGAAATGCATTATGATGTGATTTCTGCATTCATTAAATCAATCAGAGGAAGTGATCCAAATGCCGCCATTTATTGGCTTGCGAGAATGGTAGAAGGCAATGAAGATCCAAAATTTATAGCCAGAAGATTAATTATTTCAGCATCTGAGGATATCGGTTTAGCGAATCCAACGGCACTTATAATGGCAAATAATTGTTTTGATGCTGTTCAAAAAATAGGTTGGCCAGAGGGAAGAATTATTTTAGCTCAATGCACTATTTATTTAGCTCTATCCCCTAAGAGCAATAGCGCATATGCTGCTATTAATAAGGCGCTAGAAAAGGTGAAAGATTTAGGTGATCTAAGTATACCCTTACATCTACGTAATGCCCCCAATTCATTTATGAAGGATTTGGGATATGGAGAAAACTACCAATATAGTCATGACCATAAAAACAAATTACACTTGCAAGAGTTTTTACCTGAAACAATAAGTGGTGAATCCTTTTACAAACCCCAAGAGAACCCAAAAGAAAAAGTATATAAAGATGCGATTAATCAAATTTGGAAGGGGAAATATGATTAAATTTAATAGTTGAGGAATTACTTTTTCATACTAATTGTTCTACTTATTAGCTGTGGATGTGACAAAAGAAATAATGCCATTTCATGGACAACTCACATGTCCATTCCCATTTCTAAGGACAGTCTCTTTGTAAATGATTTTATTAATGTAAATAATGTATTTGTAAGTCCTAATCATGAGTACTATTATTTCAAAGACACACTAAACTTATTTGAATTAAATCAAAATGATTTTCTTCCCGATTTGGATTTTAGTTTTAGCGAATCTTTAAGCTTCCCTTTGGTTTTTAGTATCCCTCCTAATCAAATTGCCCCTGTCACCCTTCCTTCAAATCATCAATTTGATTTTGAAGATTTACAGCTACATGAAATTTTATTTAATAGACTGAATTTCAATTATTCAGCGACCAGCAACATTGATGGTAATTTCTTCCTTATTATACATATTCCAACCGCTTTAAAAGAAAATGGAGATTTATTTTATGACACGGTTGAGATTCGAAATGACAACGGAAATAATAATTCTTTTATTCATCAAATTGAGATTGAAAATCTAAGAATTGATCTTTCTAATAATGGTTCTACCTACAATACTATATCAACAACATTCCAAATCATGTCTGGAAATGATACGATTCCTCCCAATTTTTTTTCCAATGTGAATTTAAGTATTGAGTTAGCAAACCTTGATGTAGGTTATATGAGAGGATATTTTGGAAATACCGCAGTCAATAGTGAAGTCAACACTAATATTAATGTATTGAAAAAACTATCCAGTAAAAATATTCAACTGTATCAACCTGAATTAGAAATTATCATCAAAAATGGAGTTGGCATGGATGCACAGTTAACAATCAATGAAATTGAATTTCAACGAAATCAAACCTCTAAACTGCTCTCACATCAAAGCATAGGGCAATCCGTCAATATTTCAAGAGCCCAAGATCTTGGTTGGGACTTTAATTACAGTAACCAATCCATCTTAATAACTGAACAAAACTCTAACCTTAATGAAATAATCAAGTTATTTCCTACTCAAATAATTAGTTCATACCAACTTGAAACTAACCCTCAAGGAAACCATGCAGGTTTTAATGATTTTTATTACACCAATAAACCTTTGTCCATAGATGCTGCAGTGACATTACCCATGTTATTCAATGTAGATTCATTGGTTTTTTCGGATACATTTTCTGTCGAATTTCCAGATTTATTACGGATAAACGAAGCTAATTTAGATCTTGAAATTGAAAATGGACTACCATTGAATGTATGTTTTGATTTAAGAGTACTGAATGGAAATCATATTAACATGAATCAACCATGTTTATTCCACTCAAATTTAGACTCTAGCAACCAATTATATTCACCTTCTTACAACCAACTATCTGCGACTTTAGATAGTACAAACAGCTCTATTTTACTAGAAGAGAAAAAAATAGTACTAAACGCCACCATTCACTCTCCGGATACCACCACCTTTTTCCCAGTTTTATTATCCGACTGGCTCAACTACAAGTTAGGATTAACATTAAACGCGGATATTAATATAGAATGAGAAATCACTACCTAATATGGCTTACCTTGATATTTAGTTTTGGAAATAACTGTGCTCAATCGGACTCCGCAGTAAATAGAAAATTCGAATTATATTCAGCTAATTATTTTCATATTGGATCTACTCATTTTCCAATAAAGTTATACTCTACGCTTCTAAATGGAGGTTACATTAATGAAAAGTTAAAAGGGGAATTCAATAATAAAAATGAATTGTTAAGAATGGGTGGAGAAGCACAATCGGATATATGTATTAAAATTCCTAGCATGAAAAAGGTAGATTACTGCTACATTGGATTTAGACAACTTTTCACCTTTGGCGGAAGATACCATCAAAGTTTATTTCAATTTATATTTGATGGCAACCAAGAATTAGATTTTGTAAATCTCAGCAAGTCTGCTTTTCATAATCGCAATTTTCAATTATTACAGTTTGGTATAATTAAAAACAACATATCTATAGGACTCTCAATTGGTAACGTATTGTCAGAAAACACACTTACATTTAATTCTTCTGACTTTATTGAGTTTAACAACAATTACACCTGGAATGTTCATCTTTCACCATCATTTTCATCCATTTCTAATAATAAAAATTTATTTAAAAAAAATGGTCAGGTTTTTAGCATGGATGGTAGGATAATAAAACATTTAAATCCACAACTATACTTTGAAATGGGTGTCCAAAATTTGGGTGTTTTACATTATTCAAACGAAGCACTATTTAAACAAATTGACACCAATTTTGTTTTTGAAGGATTTAGTTTTGAGCAGATCCTTAATCTGAACGAAACAATAGAACATGTTTCAAACATATCTACGATAGATAATAGTCAAAACACTTCATTTAAACTAACACCATACTCGGTTTGGGGAATCACAAATTATGTTATTGATTCATACACCTATTCATTATCGTTCTTTTATAGACATGATAGTCAATTCATCCCCAGATTTAATTTCATGGTTTCTAAACAAATTAAATCAAAACTTAGTCTTTCATCCAATATTGCATATGGAGGATTTACACAATTTCAATGGGGAGCAAGACTCTTGTACAGTTATAAAAATCACAGCTTTGGAATTAACTACATGAATATTACAAGTTTTTTACCGTCTTGGAGCAAATCATTTGGGGTAGGATTAAATTTTAATATTAGGCTATGAGAAAGTTATTTTGGGTTATACTAATACTACCTCATTTCAATTTGGCTCAAAATGCCTTTTTCAAATCATATGGGGGGACAGGAAACGATATTGGAGAAAACGTAATCTCCACAAAAGATGGTGGTTTTTGCATGATAGGCGCAACTGAAAGTTTTGGTAACGGGCTTACTGACCTGTACGTTATAAAAACCGATGAATATGGCGTTGTTGAATGGCACAGCACTTTTGGCGGACCTAATATTGATTATGGGAAAAGTATAGTGGAAACAAATGATTCTTCATTTATAGCCTGTGGCTATTCAAATAGTTTGAATTTAGATTACGATATTTTTGTTGTAAAAATGGACAAACATGGAAATCACATTTGGACTAAACGATTTGGAGGGTCTGATTGGGATTTCTCGAGTCAAATTAAGGCGTCAAAATTCGACTTAAATCACTACTTTATTGCAGGTGATTCATATAGTAATAGCATGGGCAATAATGATGCGATAGTGTTAAAGATAAATGACAACGGAGATTTGATATGGATGCATAAATTTGGTGGAGATTTAAATGATGTTTATTCGGATATTAATGAGGATGTAAATGGTGATTTATATTGCATAGGAACAAATGAGAGCATTTACCAAAATAACAGACTTTGGATTTCTAAATTAGATCAAAATGGGGATACGGTGTGGAACTACTATTTGAGCGATACTAATTCTTTTGGTCAAAGCCTTTCCATAGTAAATCAAAAAATAATATACTCTGGGAGAGTTTGTGTATTTAATCAAAATGATCAATTTATCCAAAATAATTACATAGCAGGAAGCATCATAAATAACAGTAGCCAAGACTTCACTGTAAATTACCCTTATCACTCTACATATAATAAGTCATCCATTGTTAACGTGACTAAAAAACCAAATAGTAACGAATATTACTTAGTAGGTAATTATAATGATGGGGTGAATGATAACATGATTTTTTATGCTTCATTGCTAAACCAAACTCAACAAGACTCAAGAGTAAAGGGAAATGGAAACGACTATGCCCATAATGCAGATACAATTTTAGGTTCAAATGACTTAATAATTACTGGCAAAACTGAAGAAACTAATTTGGGTTATTATGATGTATTTCTCTCTAAAACCAATGGTTTTAACTGGAGCACATCATTTGTAAACAATGAATTGCTTCACATTATTGACAAAAAACAATCTAACTTTTATTTATATCCTAACCCAGTAGCAGAAATTTTGAACATTTCACCTAATGGAAATAGGAAGCAGTTTTACATTTTTAATGAGAGAGGGTATCTAGTTAAGAAAATTGATGGGAACACTAGTCAAATTGACGTTAGTAGATTGAAAAAAGGTGTCTATTTTCTATCTACTAAAATGAATGCAGAAAAAAATAGCGTTTGCTTTATGAAACTCTGAGTTTAGCTAAAAAATAATACTCTTTATTTGTTAAATAGAAATCTATAAATTCATTTCTTAAAAGTGCTGGTTCGTCAGCAATAAAACCTTTTAATGTAAACAGCTGATATTGGTGATCATCAAAAAAGGAAAGAATATCCTCGGGAGATGTGTTATAATGATCTGATGCACCTAAACCATGTTCAAAAACAATAATTGGATGAAATTTTTCTATGATTTTTTTTGCTCCTTTCAACACCTCAAGTTCAGCACCCTCCACATCAATTTTAATCATATCTACCCTGTCGTGTTGTTTTAATTGATTATCTAAAGTGTCTAATTGAATTTGTATAGTTTCTACCTGTTCATCCTTAGGGTATGTTCTCATTTTGATTCCACTGTAAGCCGGATTGGTAGTTACATGTTGGAAAGAAGATTGTTTCTTTTGATCACTTAACCCATAGTTAAGCACTTCACATTTTGAACCGTATTTATCATTTAATTTATGAAACAAATTTGGGATAGGTTCAAATGCAAAATGTTTCCCTTTTTTTGAAATTTTAAGTGCCAATTCTAGTACCTCCCCCTTATGTGATCCAACATCAATAAATGTAGATTCATCTTCTAGAACGATTTGCATAATTCTCTTAGTCTGTTTATCGTAACGCTGATTAAGAGTGACAGGAAATACCTTTTTGACGATAGATTTGACAGAGTTATTCATAGAGGTGTTCAAAAATAAACAATTATTTGATGGTCAACTCTGTCCTTCTATTTTTCGCCTTATTTTCTTTTGAAGAATTTTCAACAATTGGTCTTGTTTCTCCAAATCCTTTGTAAGATAAACGGGAAGAAGATATCCCTTTATTCACTAACCAGTCCACTACTGACTTGGCTCTATTTTCTGATAATTTCATGTTATCATCATCATTGCCATCATTATCAGTATGACCGCTTATTTCAATTTGAATTTCTTTATTTAATTCCAACATCTTGAACACCTTTTCTAACTCCACTATGGAACTAGACTGTAATTCATATCTATTAACCTCAAAAAATATATTTTCAAGTACAAATGTACCTGGTTTAATTTTACTCATGGGGATATTTAACAAATAACCTTCTTCCGTAAATTCAAGCTGATCTATAGAAAAGTTTTTTGAAACAAGCATGTATCCTTCATATTCTGCATGAAAAGCCAAGTCATTATCAGCAGGTATTGTAATCAAAAAACTACCATCACCCTGATTTGCATTAACTTCTGAAATAATGGTATTACTTTTTAACGCTGTTAATTGAAAATGAGCTGGAATTGGTCTCCCCGTTTCACTATCATAAATTAACCCCTTTAAATACGTTATTGGCAATGGCATAACGGCTGAATCAAGTTCAAAAGAGTATATATCTAAACTACCAAACCCACCTTCTCTATTGGACGCAAAGTATCCTAATTTTCCGTCTGAAGAAACTAATAATGAGTTTTCGTCTACGTAAGTGTTTAATGGGTATCCTAAATTAACGGGGTCACTCCAATTCCCATCCTCTTTTTTTCTTGTCATGTATATATCTAGCCCTCCCATTCCAGGGTGACCGTTACTGGAAAAATATAAGGTTTTACCATCGGGGTGAATTTGAACAGATTCCTCTCTAAATGGGGTATTAACATTCTCTGGTAAACGAATCGGTTTTGTCCAACCACTTTCGGTTATTTGAGAATAATAAATATCTTGATTATCAGGACTTCTTCTTTGGCGGTCATAAGTAAGGCCTCTTACAAAATACAAGGTTTTACCATCCGATGAAAAAGAAGGTTGTGTTTCCCAATGTTTTGTATTGATGGGTGGACCTAAGTTAACTGGTGAAGACCATTTATTTCCAATTTTTTGACTGTAAAATAAATCACAACTTCCATACCCTTTTCTGCCTGAACCGTACTCATAATCCCCTTTAGCACCTGTTTCACAACCCACAAAAATAATGTATTGACCATCACTACTAAATGTGGGTGCACCTTCATTAAAAGCAGAATTAATATTATTACTTATGGATATGCCGTCTGACCAATCACCATTCCATTTTTTCGAAACAAATATATCTTCTTGTCTTGTTCCCATAGGAGCCCTACTATCTTCAATCATTCTAGTAAATAGCAATGTAGAATCATCTGCAGTCACAGATGGAAAATATTCTGGATTAGAAGTATTTATACCTTCACCCAGATTAATTGGATTAAAACTGCCTTTGTTTGCCATAGCATTAATTGCAAATACACAATTTTCTACCATTCTTTTGATATTGACCAGATACGCTTTGTTAGCAAAAGGGGAATCCCTATATTTTTTTGCGTTTTTAAGACATTCTTTATAATCTCCAACAGCCATTTGCATCCCTGCCAAAAAATAATATTCTATAATAGGAACGTTAGGATTTTTTTCAATCATCTTATTTCTAAAGTATATGCCACTTTCAATATCACCTTTTTCTATAGAAACATTGGAGTAAAGACTATATGCCTCGTGGAATGAAGAATCTTTTGCAATTGCTTTTTTAAGAAAAATTTCAGCTTCATTTAAATCACTTTTTCCTGTTGTTGGATTTATAGTGTTAAAGGCTGTTATTGCTTTCTCATAATATTTTATTGCTTTTTTATTGGTTGAGCTGTAAAGTCCCATCTGTGCTACAGAGCAAGAGTAGAAGCAAGCAAATAAAACAATTACAATAAAAGTAGATTTAAATTTCATTAAGGGATATTTAAAAATTTATGTGTTTGTAATGATAGTTTCCAATTAGGATTTTCATTTAAAAAATCTAAAATGATTTGCATATGTTCATCAGATCTTGACCATTCAGGTTGAATATAAAGTTGAGCTTTATTATTGAGCTTATTTGCATGTTCTTTTGCCCACATTAAGTCACTAGGGTGATAGATTACTACTTTCAGTTCGTTTGCCTATCAATGAGATTTATAGATATGCAAACGAACTGAAAGTAGTAATCTATCACCCTAGTGACTTAATGTGGGTAAAAGAACTTAAAAGATTTAAA
>ENA-OSEY01000538-OSEY01000538.1-marine-metagenome-genome-assembly--contig:-NODE-538-length-27538-cov-5.157678_pt1 | contig 27538 bp, 28 predicted proteins | sample MGYA00248465_ERZ534230 | MGnify/ENA primary metagenome ERZ534230 (study PRJEB26409, sample SAMN06344110) | marine metagenome | isolation source: Sea water from surface | place: Atlantic Ocean:Southern...
GGATCGCTGTTGTGTTTCAGGACGGCTGCTGAGGGTGAGGTCAGCGGCAGCCTCAAGATTGAGAGCACGTGACCAGCCTGGAGTGCGGCGTGCAGTCACATCACCGGGTGTGATGAAACGTTCGTAGGGGACTGTGTCGGCCCCAAAAGCTTCGCTGTAGTCCTTGCTGTCGATCAGAGCGTCAACCACCCCGTAGAAGCCGTGGCGGGCAGCGGTGTCGAACAGGGCGTCGATTTCCCAGCGGCCGAAGGTGGGGCGTCCCAGCAGACGGCGGTGCATCACTTCGATCGCCTTCACGATGTAAAGACCGCTCCAGTAGCGGCGTCGGAAAGCATCGGATTTGGCGACTGCCCGAACAAAATCCTTGAGTGAGATGTCTCCGTTTTCGAGGCGGGCTTCATCAGAGCTCATCCGCTCTCCCGCATAGCCGCCGTTGCCGAGCACTTGCACGTAAACAGCCTTGATGACGGCTTGTGTGCTGGCCTCAGTCGTACGGACGCTGGGCTGACCGCCTCGCCCTGGATTCACAGTGCCACCCGTGGCGATCTGCTGAAGTCGCATCACACGCGGACCACCCTTGCGGGGGCGGCTCTTGCGGAAACTGTCGCTGTCCAGTTGGCCAGGGCTGTTGAGGCCGTTGCTCACGAGCAATCGGCGACTGTCGTAGCCGTAGGGGGCTGGTCGGGTGGCCACCGAGGCCGTTCCGCTCGGGAAGATGGCGCCGAATTTGTTCGCCACCGGATCATTGCCACCGCCGTAGACGTGCTGGTCGGCAAAGGGCTGGCGGTAGGAGGCGTAGAGGGTGACGTACTGCGGTGCGCCATCAAACGGGGCGCTGAAGTTGAACAGCTTGCGGTTGGAGCCCCAGCCGGCACTTTCCTGAGCTTCCGTGCCGAGATCCCGCAGATAGGGAACGGTTTCCTCTCCGAAGGCCTGGGCGTATTCCGAGGAATTCACCAGCACATCCACCAGACCGTTGAGGCCTTGGTCGCTGAGGATCGCGAATGACTTGCGGAATTCCTCGAGGGAGCTGATGCCCCGGCCGAGGAAGTGGCGGTAAGCCAGTTCCACCACGCGGCTGTTGACGAAACCGTCGTGGAACTGCTGGCGGTATTCCTTGCTGCGGCCGAGGGCGCGAACGAATTCGCGCATTGAGATCTGGCCTTGGGCGACGGCGCTGGCTTTGTCTGCACAGGGGGTCTGGGAGTAGCCCTTGGCGATGTCGCGCTCAAACACCTGGCGGTAGGCGGCACGGATGATTTCTGCCTTCTCGGCACCCGACAGACCCGGCCGCATTTCAAACAGCTGGCGTCCCTCGGATGCCAGGGCATAGATCGCGGGCAGCTGCAGGCCCTGTTGCACCGCACTCCCCTGGCGTTGCTTGGTGCTGGGGGTGGGGATGGCCAGCTCTTGCAACAGCACGTTGAAGCAGTCGATGGTCATCTGACGGGCTTCAGGACGATCCCGCAGTAGTTCCGCTGAGGCGGCACGCATTTCCTGAAGGGCCACATTGGTGGCGGCCAGGGAGCAGTTCTCGAGAAGGATGTCCCGCAGCCCGCGGGTGTTCACCGCAAGGATGCTGGGGTCTCCGGCGACCAGTGCGTAGCCCACGTAGCGCAGGAACCAACCCATGTCGCGCACCGACTTGCGCATGAAGGCCGGGCCGTATTTGGCCACGCTGATGGCGTTGAAACCTGTGGGAAGCACCACTCGAATATCAGCATCCCCTCCGGCCCCTTCGAGAAGACGGGTCAGGAAGTTGCCTCTTTTTTTGGTGCCGCTATCGCCAGTGAACGTGCGCACCGACTGCTCGAACGCGGCTTGGTCAGCTGCCAACGGAGTGCCTTCCTGACGTGTTGAACGTCCGGTTTCGCCCGTTGTTAGAGGCGCTTCAAGGAAGGAGAGGGGCGTGCCTCCCACAAAAATTCTGTTGGCGGCGCGGGCCACGATGGCCTCGGCGTTGGCCGCAATGATCCGGGACGCTTCGATCCGGTCCTGACCGGTGCGGAAGAAGGTCACAAGACTGTCCAGTTCCCCGTTGTCAGGGAATCGATCCTGCTGCTCTGCCTGACGGACGCTGGAGAGCGGCAGCGTGTCGAACAGTTGGGGAGACACGCGCGGGCTGCCGCTGCTGGCGGTCACTGTCATCGACGAAAGCAAGCCGGATCGCGCCACGTTACGGCTGCTGGGATGGCCCTCCGTGGCCCCATGAACAAATGTTTGCAGGCCTTGCGGTGCTGCAGGGGATCCACGGGTGTGGCGTGAAAAGCTCGCAGGCGCGAAATCAGCGCTGCATGACCCACCCCAAGCCCAGTGATGCTGCGACTCCCGTGGTGAGCGCGTTTTATGACCGCTTTCCCTTCCCGGGGGATCCACTGCAGGACGGGCCGCCACCTGGATACAACTGGCGTTGGTGTCACCGCAGTGTTCTGGCTGCCGTGTACGGATCGATCCCTGCAGGGATGGAGGCGCCGCGGATCCTCGATGCCGGCTGTGGCACGGGGGTGAGCACCGATTACCTCTGCCATCTCAACCCGGGGGCTGATGTGCTCGGGGTGGACATCAGTGATGGGGCTCTTGCTGTGGCGCGGGAACGCTGCCGGCGCTCCGGGGCGGCCGACCAAGTGACCTCCCTGCGTCAGGAGCAGCGCAGTCTTCTTGATCTGAGCGACGAAGGGTCTTTCGACTACATCAATTCGGTGGGGGTGTTGCATCACCTGGATCAGCCGGAAGCGGGGCTGCGCTCCCTGGCGGATCGCCTGGCTCCGTCGGGTCTGCTGCATCTCTTTCTGTACGCCGATGCCGGTCGCTGGGAGATCCATCGCACCCAGAAAGCGCTGAGTCTTCTGAATGCCGGCACAGGCTCGGAGGGCCTGCATCTGGGGCGGGAGCTGTTCGAGACCCTGCCTGAGGGCAACCGCCTTGCCCGTCATCACCGGGAACGCTGGGCTGTGGATTGCGCCCCTGACGCGAATTTCGCGGACATGTACCTGCACCCGCAGGAAACCAGTTACAACCTCGAGCTTCTCTTCGCGTTCATCGAAACGGCGGGTCTGCATTTCGCCGGCTTCTCCAATCCGGAGGTTTGGGATCCAGCCCGTCTTCTGCAGGGAGAACTGCTGGAGCGAGCCCAGGCCTTGCCACCGCGTCAGCAGTGGGAGCTTGTGGAGCAGCTGGATCCCGACATCAGCCACTTCGAGTTCTTTCTCTCCGCGGCACCGGTGGAGCGACCTCGCTGGAGTGATGAGGCCCTTGGCCTGACCAGCGGTTTGGTTCAGCCCTGCCTCTGGGGGGAACCCGATCCAATTCTTGGTCGCAACATGGAGCCCATTCAGCTCAGTGATGCCGACCGCGCCCTGCTGCGGACTGTCGCTGATCAGCCGGAGCAGAGGCTGGGGGCCCTTGCGTCTCCTGATCAGATCCGCGAACTTGTGGATCGCCAGCTGCTTCTGTTGCAGGAATAACAGCAGCGAACGCGTGATAGATTCCGCGCGCCATTTCAGGCAGCGCTTGGAAGATTTTTACCGTCTTCAACGTCGCCTGCTGTTGGCCACCGTTCTGGTGTCACTCGTCACGGTTCCGATCGTGGCTCTCACCATGAATCTCTCGGTGGCCGGCAGTGTTCTTGTGGGCTCCTGCGCCGGACTTCTGTACGTGCGCTTGTTGGCTCGCAGTGTGGCCCGGCTCAGTGACCAGTCCCGTGGACTGGGGCGTTTTCAGCTCATCGTTCCAACCCTGCTTGTGGTTGGTTCGGCCAAGCTGCCTCAGCTCGATCTGCTGCCGGCCTTCCTGGGATTCCTTCTCTACAAGCCCGCCCTGATTCTTCAGCACGTCTTCGACGACCGCTGAGTCTGAGCACTTTTCTCTGCACCCATGGCTTTGTTGCCCTTACCACTCCCGTTCGCTGAACTGGAAGTGGGTCATCACCTGTACTGGCAGATCGGCGATCTGTATCTGCATGGCCAGGTGTTCCTGAGCTCCTGGATCCTGATCGGCATCCTCCTGGCTGTGGTGCTTGTCGGCACCCGCGGGATGAAGCGTGACCCGATCGGTCTGCAGAACCTGCTCGAATTCCTCTGGAATTTCATCCGCGACATCGCCCGCGACAACATCGGCGAGAAGTACTACCGCGACTGGCTGCCGTTCATCGGCACCTTGTTCCTGTTCATCTTCGTGAGCAACTGGGGCGGAGCTCTGATCCCCTGGAAGATCTTCGAACTCCCCGAGGGTGAGCTCGGCGCTCCCACCGCAGACATCAACACCACCGTGGCGATGGCTCTGCTGGTGTCACTGGCGTACTTCTATGCCGGCCTGAGCCGAAAGGGTCTGCGCTTCTTCGAGCTGTACGTAGAGCCGACCCCGATCATGCTCCCGTTCAAGATCATCGAGGAATTCACCAAGCCTCTCTCCCTCTCCTTCCGTCTGTTCGGAAACATCCTTGCCGACGAATTGGCTGTGGGCGTGCTGGTGTACCTGGTTCCGCTGATCGTGCCCCTGCCTGTGATGCTTCTGGGTCTGTTCACCAGTGCCATTCAGGCTCTGATCTTCGCGACCCTGGCGTCCTTCTACATCGGTGAAGGCCTCCACGAGGCTCACTAAAAACCGATCTCCTCTATCGCCTGAGAACGGCGATCTGCTAAACACATCCGCGCGCAGGTCCGGCATTGCACCCGGGCCCGTTCCTTCGGGAATGTCCCTGCGCGGGGGGAACCGATCCCCAAGTCCATTCCGTACAGCGCTCCCCAGCGCTTCCCCTTACACCACCCAACATGGATTCCATCACCTCCGCCGCTTCCGTTGTGGCTGCTGGCCTGGCAGTCGGCCTCGCCGCCATCGGCCCTGGTATCGGTCAGGGCACCGCGTCCGGCGGCGCTGTTGAGGGCATCGCCCGTCAGCCCGAAGCCGAAGGCAAGATCCGCGGCACCCTGCTGCTGTCCCTGGCGTTCATGGAATCGCTGACCATCTACGGCCTGGTGGTGGCTCTGGTGCTTCTGTTCGCCAACCCCTTCGCCGGCTGATCAGTGCAGGGGGATCGCTGATCCCCCTCCTGAGCTTCTTGTTTCGATTCCTTCCCAGCGCACCTTTCCATGACCTGGCTTCTGCTCGCTGAAGCAGGTGTTCCGGAGGGAGGTCTTTTTGACCTCGATGCCACCCTTCCGCTGATGGCGGTTCAGGTGGTTCTCCTCACCTTCCTGCTCAATGTCCTCTTCTTCCGTCCGGTCGGCAAGGTCGTGGAAGATCGTGAGGGTTACATCTCCACCAGTCGTGCTGATGCCAAGCAGAAGCTTGCTCAGGTTGAACGCCTGGAAGCTGATTTGGCTGAACAACTGAAAGGTGCCCGCCAGTCCGCTCAGGCCGTGATCGTTGAGGCGGAACAAGAAGTTGATCGGCTTTACCGCGAAGCACTGGCCCAGGCGGAAGCTGAAGCCAACCGCACCAAAGAGGAAAGCCGTCGTGCCATCGAGGCCGAGCGTGAGTCCGCCCGCACCCAACTCAAGGGCCAGGTGGATCAGCTGAGCACCACGATCATCAACCGTTTGCTGGCCGCGTGATGACCCTCAATCTCAATCCGCTCGAGACCAATCTGGTCAACCTGGTCATCGTGATCGGGCTCCTGTTTTGGTTCCTGCGCGGTTTCCTGGGAGGAATCCTGGAACGCCGCCGCGCCGCCATCCTTCAGGAATTGCAGGACGCAGAGTCCCGCCTGAAGACCGCCACCGAAAACCTGAGCCAGGCTCAGTCCGAGTTGGCTGCTGCCCAGCAGAAAGCCGAGAAGATTCGTGCTGATGGTCAGGCTCGTGCCGCAGGCATCCGTGCTGAAGGCGAGAAGCGCACCATTTCCGTGATGGCTGCGATCAAGGCCGGTGCCGATGCCGATGCCGAGGCTGATGCTGCTCGGATCAAGGACAGCCTGCGACGTGAGGCTGCCCTGGCGGCAATCGACAAGGCCCTCGCCGAACTTCCGGCTCGTCTCGATTCCAGTGCTCAGGCCAAGTTGATCGATTCCACCATCAAAAACCTGGAGAACGCCTGATGCCTCTCCTCAACTCTCTGGCTACCCCCTACGCCGAAGCATTGCTTCAGGTCACTGAGGCCCGTGGCGAGTCTGAAACAGTTGCCGATCAATGCAAGCAACTGCTTGCGATCTGGAACGATTCAGAGGATTTCCGCGACGCCATGGTGTCCCCGGTGCTTGAGCCGGACGCTAAGAAGCAAGCACTCAAGGCGCTTGTGGGTGAGGATGTCACTCCTTCAGTTTTCAATTTGCTGAAGGTGTTGGCTGACCGTCAACGCCTCATTGCTTTCGATGCGGTGATGCTTCGCTACCTCGAGCTTTATCGGGAACAGCAGGGCATCACGCTGGCCCAGGTCCGTTCTGCTCAAAGCCTCACTGAGGATCAACAGGCGGCACTGTCCAAAAAGGTGCAGGCCATGGCCGGCACCAACAAGGTCGACATCGACCTCAGTGTGGATCCGTCCCTAATCGGCGGTTTCGTCGTGAGTCTCGGATCTCAGGTGATCGACGCCAGCCTGTCTGGCCAGGTTCGTCGCCTCGGTCTGGCACTCGCCAAGGCGAGCTGACCTCACTCTTTCCTCCACCGCTCCTTCCTCCCCAACTCCCAGCAGGGATCACACGCCATGGTTTCCATCCGTCCCGACGAGATCAGCGCCATCCTCAAGAAGCAGATTGAGGACTACGACAAGTCGGTTTCCGTCAGCAATGTCGGCACCGTTCTGACCGTGGGCGACGGCATCGCCCGCGTTTACGGCCTGCAGCAAGCCATGGCCGGCGAACTTATTGAATTTGAGGACGGCACCGAAGGCATCGCCCTGAACCTCGAAGACGACAACGTCGGCGCGGTGCTGATGGGTGAGGGCTACGGCATTCAGGAAGGCAGCACGGTGAAGGCCACCGGCAAAATCGCTGCTGTGCCCGTGGGTGAAGCCATGCTGGGCCGGGTGGTGAACTCCCTGGGCCGCGCCATCGACGGCAAGGGCGAAATCGCCACCAGCGAGACGCGCCTGATCGAATCCATGGCGCCCGGCATCATTCAGCGCAAGTCGGTGCACGAGCCGATGCAGACCGGCATCACCGCCATCGACGCGATGATCCCCGTCGGCCGTGGCCAGCGCGAGCTGATCATTGGTGACCGCCAGACCGGCAAGACCGCCATCGCGATCGACACGATCCTGAACCAGGCGGATCAGGACATGATCTGCGTCTACGTCGCCGTGGGTCAGAAGGCTGCTTCCGTGGCCAACGTCGTTGAAGTGCTGCGTGAGCGCGGCGCCCTCGACTACACCGTGATCGTGGCAGCCAACGCCTCCGAGCCCGCTGCGCTGCAGTACCTGGCTCCTTACACCGGCGCCTCCATTGCCGAGTACTTCATGTACAAGGGCAAGGCCACCCTGGTGATCTACGACGATCTCTCCAAGCAGGCTGCTGCCTACCGCCAGATGTCGCTCCTGCTGCGTCGTCCGCCCGGTCGTGAGGCCTACCCCGGCGACGTCTTCTACTGCCACAGCCGTCTGCTCGAGCGTGCAGCCAAGCTGTCCGACGCCATGGGCAAGGGTTCCATGACCGCCCTGCCGATCATTGAGACCCAGGCCGGTGACGTGTCGGCTTACATCCCCACCAACGTGATTTCGATCACGGATGGTCAGATCTTCCTCAGCTCCGACCTGTTCAACTCCGGTTTGCGTCCTGCAATCAACGTGGGTATCTCCGTGAGCCGGGTGGGCGGTGCTGCCCAGACCAAGGCCATCAAGAAGATTGCCGGCACCCTGAAACTGGAGCTGGCCCAGTTCGACGAACTGGCCGCCTTCTCCCAGTTCGCTTCTGACCTGGATGCCTCCACCCAGCAGCAGCTGGAGCGCGGCAAGCGTCTGCGTGAACTGCTCAAGCAGCCCCAGTTCAGCCCCCTAATCCTGGCTGAGCAGGTCGCCATCGTTTACGCCGGTGTGAAGGGCCTGATCGACGACGTTCCCGTCGACAAGGTCGTCGACTTCTCCCGCGAACTGCGTGAGTACCTCAAGTCCAACAAGGCTGAGTTCATCACCGAAATCCAGGAGAAGAAAGTGATGAGCCCCGAGGCTGAAGCGATCCTTAAGGACGCCATCACCGAAGTTGTGTCCACCATGGTCGCCTCCGCGGCCTGAAGGAGCTGCCGACATGGCGAATCTCAAGGAAATCCGAGACCGAATTAAGTCGGTCAAAAACACCCGCAAGATCACCGAGGCCATGCGCCTGGTGGCTGCGGCCAAGGTGCGCCGCGCCCAGGAGCAAGTGCTCCGCAGCCGTCCCTTCGCGGATCGGCTGGCACGGATCCTGGAAAACCTCCAGTCCCGCATGGGCTTCGAAGATGCGGCATCACCTCTGATGCAGCAGCGCAATGTGGAGACCATCACCCTGGTGGCGGTCACCGGCGATCGCGGGCTGTGCGGTGGCTACAACGCCAACATCATCAAGCGCACGGAACAGCGTTTTGCTGAGCTGAAGGGCAAGGGCTTCGATGTGAAGCTTCTGCTGATCGGCACCAAAGCCATCGGCTACTTCACCCGTCGGGACTACCCGATCCAGGCCACCTTCTCCGGACTGGAACAGGTGCCCACCGCCGATGAGGCCAACACGATCTCCACGGATCTGCTGGCTGAGTTCCTGGCCGAAAGCACCGACCGCGTCGAGCTGATCTTCACCAAGTTCATCAACCTGGTGAGCTGCAAGCCCGTGGTTCAGACCCTCCTGCCCTTGGATCCTCAGGACATTGCTGATCCTGAGGATGAGATCTTCCGTCTCACCACCAAGGACGGCCTTCTGACGGTGGAGCCTGGTGCAGGCCCTGCCAACACTGAGCCGAAGATTCCCTCGGACATCGTGTTTGAGCAGACTCCCGAGCAGCTGCTCAATGCGCTTCTCCCCCTGTACCTGCAGAACCAGTTGCTGCGTTCCCTGCAGGAATCGGCTGCCTCAGAGCTGGCTAGCCGGATGACGGCTATGAACAACGCCAGCGATAACGCCAAGGAGTTGGCCAAGACCCTCACCCTTGACTACAACAAGGCCCGCCAGGCTGCGATTACTCAGGAGATCCTGGAAGTTGCAGGCGGTGCGGCCGCTGTTGGTTAACCATTTCGGTTGATCTGTCGCTCGATCGATTAATCGAATGCCGGTCCTCCGGGGCCGGCTTTTTTGTGCCGTGTTAACGGTGAAGCGGAGCGGTTTGGGGGTGTGGGCGTGCTTCAGCTTCATCAGCTCTTTCCCACCGTGGTGGCAACAACGCAACTGCCTCTCGACCCCTTGCAGCAGGCCTCCTGCATGCAGGGTCTGCTGGCGCTTCGCGGTGAAGCCGACGGCAACCCCAGCGAGGGCTGTGCCTGGACGGGGGACCTGCATGGGGTGTGGCAGCTGCATCAACAGCAGCCCTTTCAGGCGCTGGCCCAGCTGGTGGTTGAGCAGGCCTGGTGCTATCTCGATTCGCTTGGGTTTGAGCGAAGCCAAGTGGCCCTGCATCTGCAGCGTTGCTGGCCGGTGATCAGTGATTGGGATCAAGCGGTTGGCCGCCACCATCACCCCAATGCCCATCTCAGTGCCGTTCTGTACCTCACGGGTAACGGCTCGGGAGAGGAGGGGGTGTTGCGGCTGCATGCCTCCCATCAACCCAATGAGTTGGTGGCGGGTTTGGCGGTGGGTTACGGCGGCCCGATTGCTGAAGGCCACCCGTTGAATCTGTCCCACTGGGATCTTGCCCCACGCCCGGGTTTGCTGGTGCTGTTTCCGTCGAGCCTCCAGCACAGCGTCCTGCCCAACGACGCCCCAGACGAGCTGCGCTGTTCGATCAGTTTTGATTTCGTGCTGACAGCACCAGTGCAGGGTGGTTCGCCGGAATATCTGGCGCCCCACCCCCGCCATTGGGACTCGCTGGACGAGCCCATTGCCTGAGAGAATGCGGCCTCTTCCTGATTGAGCCCGGCATGTCTGACGTGGCCACCTACACCGTCCGCGCCGAGTTCGAAGGCGAAACCCACAGCTTTCCCTGCCGCGCTGACCAGACGGTGCTGAACGCTGCTGAGGCCGCTGGCATCACCCTTCCCAGCTCCTGCTGCTCCGGGGTGTGCACCACTTGTGCTGCAGTGATCAGCGAGGGCAGCGTTGAACAGCCTGATGCCATGGGTGTGAAGGGTGAGCTTCAGCAGCAGGGCTACAGCCTGCTGTGTGTGGCTTTCCCGCGGGCCGATCTCACCCTCAAGGCGGGGCAAGAGGATGCGCTCTACGAAGCCCAGTTCGGTCAATACCAGAAGTGAGGCTCCACAGCCTGCAACGCCAGTTTCCTTGGCCCGCTGATGTGCCATTGGTTGAGCTGCGCAGCTGGATCCGTCAGCAGTTGGCGAAGGAGGGTGATGTGCTGCGTTGGGCTCTTACCGCAGTGCACTCCAGCGCCGATGGTGCTCGAACACTTCAAGTGGAGGCAGTGATCAGCGCGTGAGCTCGGCACCGATGCCAACGCTGATGCTGGTGCCCACGGGCATCGGTTGTGACATCGGTGGCTACGCCGGTGACGCCCTGCCGTCTGCACGGTTGCTGGCTGCAGCGAGCGGCTGCTTGATCACCCATCCCAATGTGATGAACGGGGCTTCGCTGTATTGGAGCGATTCCCGCGTGCTCTATGTGGAGGGCTATGGCCTCGATCGGTTTGCCGTGGGTGAGTGGGCCCTGCGGCCGGTGCGGAAGCAACGGATCGGTTTGCTGCTCGACGCCGGCATTGAGCCCGAGCTGGCCCAGCGCCAGATTCAGGTGGCTGAGGGCTGCCGCGCCAGCCTGGGTTTGGAGATCGGCCCGGTCATTACAACGGATGCGCCGCTCGAGGTGACGCTCGAGCGCGGTGCCAGTGGCGCCAGCTGGGGGCGATTGGGGCGTCCCGATGCCCTGTTGCGGGCTGGCGATCGCTTGAAGCAAGCCGGGGCGACGGCGATTGCGGTGGTGGCCCGCTTCCCCGAGGATCCGGAGAGTGAGGAGTTGGCGGCCTATCGCCAGGGCAGTGGCGTGGATGCGTTGGCCGGTGCTGAAGCGGTGATCAGTCACCTGCTGGTGAAGCATCTGCAGATCCCCTGTGCCCATGCCCCCGCTTTGGACCCTTTGCCCCTGGATCCGCAGCTGGATCCAAGGGCGGCGGGTGAGGAGCTCGGCTACACCTTCCTGGCCTGCGTGTTGGTGGGGCTCAGTCGGGCACCGGATCTGGTGAGCGGCGATCGGCAGTGCGGTGACGTAGACGCGTCGCAATTGGGGGCTGTTGTCGTTCCCGAGGGTGCCCTGGGGGGGGAGGCGGTGTTGGCCTGCGTGGAGCGCAATCTGCCCGTGGTCTGCGTGGCCAATCCATCGGTGCTGTCGGTCACGGCCGATGCCCTTGGCTTGAGCCAGGGGGTTCTCCATGCCAGCAGTTACAGCGAGGCAGCAGGGTTGGTGCTGGCGCTGCGGGAGGGATTGAGTCCGGCGTCCCTGGGCCGGCCCCTGCCAGCGCTGCAACGGTTGGATTGATGCCTGGCGGTTTCGGTGCAGCCTCCGATCAGAGCCCTTGCCCCTGTGGGGGTGGTGTTTATCGCAGCTGCTGCGGGCCCTTGCATCGCGGCGATCAGCGTGCCGATACGGCTGAACAGCTGATGCGCTCCAGATATTCAGCCTTTGCGCGCGGCGAGATCGACTATCTGCTGGCCACCCATCCCGAGCCGGATGTTCCAGAACAGCAGCGGCGCCGTTCCCTGGAGCGGAGTTGCCGGCAGACCCGTTGGCTCGGCTTGACCGTGCTTGCGATCAGCGCGGGCGGCCCGAGGGATCTGGAGGGAACGGTGCAGTTCGAAGCCCGTTATCGCGGTGGGGTGTTGAAGGAAACCTCCCTGTTTCAGCGTCGCGATGGCGCGGACGATGGCCCTTGGCTCTATCTGGGTGCACTCCACTTGGAGGGCTAACGCAGGCAGGCCATCGGATGCCGCGGCGGTACCCCGAGTGCCTTGGCCACGCCGGGATGGCACACCGATCCCTGCACCGTGTTCAGGCCGGAGATGAGTTCCGGTCGTTCCGTCACCGCCTCCTCCAGGCCCCGCCCGGCGATGCCCAGGATGTAAGGGAGCGTCACGCTCACCAGGGCTTCGGTGGAGGTGAACGGCACCGCCCCCGGCATGTTGCCCACGGCGTAGTGCTGCACGCCGTGGATGGTCACGGTGGGATCGCGGTGGGTCGTCTCCTGGCTTGTGGCGATGCAGCCGCCTTGGTCGATAGCCACATCCACGATCACCGAACCGGGTCGCATCTGCTTCACCATCTCCGCGTCCACCAGGGTGGGGGCCCGTCCGCCGGGGGTGAGCACGGCTCCGATCACCAGATCCGCCGTCGGCACCAACCGTTCCAGCAGTCCGCGGCTGCTCACCACACTCATCAAGCGACCGCGCCGGTCGGCCTCCAGGCTGCGCAACCGCTGGGGTGAGCGGTCGAGCAGCAATACCTCGGCATCCATGGCGGCGGCCGTTCGTGCGGCATTCCAGCCCACGGTGCCGGCGCCAAGCACCACCACACGGGCCGGCTGCACGCCGGTGCAGCCCCCCATCAGCACACCGCGGCCGCCGTGGGGTTTCTCCAGCAGGTGAGCTCCCACCTGGGCCGCCAAGCGCCCCGCGATTTCGCTCATCGGTGCCAGCAACGGCAGGCTGCCGTTCTCCAGCTGCACGGTTTCGTAGGCGATGGCGGCAGTTCCCGCCTCCAGCAGGGCTTCGCCAACGCTGGGATAGGCGGCCAGGTGCAGGTAGGTGAACAGCACCATGTCCTTCCGCAGGTAGGCAAATTCCTCCGCCTGCGGTTCCTTCACCTTCACCACCAGATGGGCGCCCCAGGCCTCGTCGCGGCTCACCATTTGGGCACCGGCGGCGGCGAACGCCTCGTCACCGATTCCCGCTCCAGCCCCGGCTCCGGTTTCGATGCGCACCTCCAAGCCTTGGCTCACCAGCTCCCGCACCGCATCGGGAGTCAGCGCTACGCGCTGCTCATCGAGCTTGATCTCCTTCGGCACACCGATGCTGGCCATTGGTGCCGAGAGGACGGAGGCTGCCATGGCGGCTTCAAGGGGATCCCTTCAATCTGGCTCCGCTGCGCGTAACCCGCCACTTCTCAAGGGTTGGACTGCGTTAGGCCGCGGCAATGGGCAACCGCCAACCGCTGCCGAAGGCCTGGGGACTCACCTTGAGCAAAGGTGCCGCTTGGCGTCGCTTGAACTCGGCCCGTTTCAGCAGCCGTTCCACCCGTTCAACAAGGGCGGGGTCGTGGCCGGCCGCTACCAGGGTTGGTCCAGACTGGCGCTCCTGGATCAGTGCTTTGAGCAGTGCGTCCAGGGCGTTGTAGTCGGGCAGGGAGTCGCTGTCTTTCTGGTTGGGCCTGAGCTCGGCGCTGGGGGGTTTGCGTCGAATCGCCTCACCCACCAGCTCCCCGTGCGCCGGTAGCCCCAGCGCCTTGCGGCAGTTCTCGGCTGCGTCGCTGTCGAGCCAGTCGCAGAGGGAAAACACGCTGGTTTTGTAGAGATCGCCAATCACCGCAAGCCCGCCGTTCATGTCGCCGTAGAGGGTGCAGTAGCCCACGGCCAGCTCGGATTTGTTGCCGGTGGTGAGCAGCAGTTGGCCCTGCTGGTTGGCCACGGCCATCAGCAGGGTGCCGCGAATGCGTGATTGCAGATTTTCCGCCGTCACGCCCTGGGGCGTTGCCCCCAGCGGTGCGGTGAGGGCCTGGTCGTAGCCCTCCATCAGGCCGGCGATCGGCACTGTGTTGGTCTGCAGCCCCAACCGTTCGGCCAAGGCCAAGGCGTCGTCGATGGATCCAGACGAGCTCCAGGGGGAGGGCATCAACAGCGCTGAAACCGCCTCGTTCCCTAGAGCTGCTGTGGCGATCACCGCCACCAGCGCTGAGTCGATGCCGCCGCTCAACCCCAGCAAGGCTTGTTTGAACCCGCATTTCCGGGCGTAGTCACGCACCCCAAGCACCAGGGCGCGGAACAGTCGCTCGAGGGGATCCATGGGTTGGATCTGGCCGTGGGACCGCACAGTGGTGGGATGGCCGCTGTCCCAGACCGCCAGGTGCTCCTCGCAGACGGGGAGTTCCAGCTGCACGGCGCCATCGGCTCCCACCACAAAACTGGCCCCGTCGAACACCAGCTCATCGTTCCCCCCCACTTGATTGAGGTAGATCAGTGGGCAATTGAGGCGTTGCGCCGCTGCCGCCGCCAGCTGTTGGCGCAAGGCTGGCTTGGAGGCATCGAAGGGGGAAGCCGCCAGATTGATCACCAGATCCGGCTGTTCGGGGATCAGTTGATCGATGGGATCCGGTCCGTCCAGGCGCTCGCGCTGCAGGCCGTCATCCACCCAGAGGTCTTCGCAGATGGTGAGGCCCAGTCGCTTCCCGTTGGGCAGGCTGAGCAGGCAGGGCCCATGGCCCGGGCGGAAGTAGCGCCGCTCATCAAAGACGTCGTAACTGGGCAGCAGCTGTTTCTGGGCAATCGGCCGCCAGCCCAGGCGATTCACCAGCACCACACCGTTGTGCAGCCGTGGACTGCGGGCATCGGATGCGGGCAGTGCAGCTCCCACCAACAGGGTGACGCTGCTGTTGAGTTGGTTCACCAGCCACTGCAGCACCGTGTTCTGTTGCTGGATGCGGCTGGGCTCGAGCAACTGGTCCCGGGGGGGATACCCCCAAAGGGAGAGTTCAGGGGTGAGCACCAGCTCAACAGCCTGCTCTTCCGCCCTGCGCACGGCCTCCAGAATCCGCTTCGCGTTGCCCTCGAAGTCGCCGACCATGGGGTTGAGTTGCGCCAGGGCGATGCGCATCAGCAGAGGCTCCCCGAAAGGCCATAAAGATTGTGCTGGAGCAGTAGCGGCCACACCGCTTCAGGGATTTGCGCTTCGTTCGGTTGTTGGCGCAGTTGCGAACTGGCGGTGGCGGGAACCTCAAGATCCAGCAGGTCCACCTGTCCGCCAAGATCGCGCAGGGCCTGCAGCGTCGCGTCCTCGAGGGGCCAACCCTTGCGGGGGGCGATGGCCAGGCGGCACTGCGGCAGCCAGCAATCGCTCTGTTTCCAGCGGGGAATCTGGCCGGCGAGATCGCTGCCCACCACAAACACCAGCTCCCGATCAGGCCAATGCTGGGCGGCCCGTTGCAGGGTGATCAAGGTGTAAGGGCTGCTCAGATGCTGGGCCAGCTCAAGCCGTTCATCCTGCAGTTGCTGTACCAGCTGGCCGAGCAGCATCGCTCGCAACTCCAAGGGGGCATCGTGCTGTTTCAGGGGGTTGTCACTGGCCCAGGTCGCCACGTTGCCGTAGCGGTTCAAGAGCCCCTCCAGCAGCACCTGATGGCCGCGGGTGGGTGGATCGGCGCTGGTGCCCAGCAAGGCGATGGCAGCAGCGGTCATCTCAGGGCAGCAGTGGTAGCAGATCCTGCTCCAGGGCTTTGGGCCAGCGCAACAGCCAGTGGTGCACCACGGGATCACGTTCGGCCAGCCGGCGCAGCAGCGCACCGGGTTGTCCACCGCGCCGTCGCAGCAACTGCTGCGCCACCAGACGCCCCGTTCGGCGGCTGGCGTGCACCGCCAGGGCGGCTTGGGCCAGGGCCACTGGGGCTGCAGGGGCCAAGCTGCCGCCGCCGCTCACCGGCACCAACAGCAGCAGGGCCTGCTTGAGGGCCGCTAGCCCCAACTGGACCCCGCCCAACAAGGCGTTGTGGCTGGAGAGTCGGGTGAGCAGCAGCCGTGCCGCCGCTGGTGTCATCGGCAGGTTGTAGAGACGGCTGAGCTGCAGCACCAGGGCGGTGTCGCAGGCCATGCCTCCCGCCATATCCAGGGCCATCACTGGGTTGACGGCCACGCCCGTGGCCTTGGCGGCTGCATAACGACCGATCAGGCCTTGGGCCGTGCGGCGGTGCTGTTGCAGCCTTAGTTCTTGGCAAGCCTTCTGGAAGTGGTCGGCCTGGCGCAGCGATTGAATCGCCAGCAGCAAGGTGCCTTCGTTCTCCAGCTGCCGGCAGAGCTGCTTCTGCAGATCCTGCACCTGCGGCGTCGTGATCATGCTGCGCACCCGTCCATCGGCCTGGATCTGGGGGGCGCGGGGTGCTGCCGCTGCCGCGGTGATCGGCAGATCCACCGGCAGCCGGGCGCGGATGCTGCGCAGCAGTTCGGCACGTTCCTGCTCTGGCCAGCGGTCGCTCCGGTTCAGCACCAGCTGCAGGGGCTTGCCGCTCTCCAGCAGCGTGCGTAAGGCCTCCAGGTCGGCCCGGGTCAGGTCGCTGTCCACCACCAGCAGCACCAGATCGGCCCCCATGGCCACGCGGGAGGCCAAGCGCGCCCGCCCGGCGGCATCGATTTCATCAATGCCGGGGGTGTCCACCAGTTCCACCCTGGTCAGCCCGGCAATCTCCACGGGCCAGTCCACCGCCTGCTGACGGCGGGTGCTGCCGTGGGCGACATCCGTTGCCAGCAGTGGGCGGCGGATCAAGGCATTGATCAGGCTGGATTTGCCAACCCCCACCCGACCAAACAGAGCAATGCGCAGGTGCCGTCGCTGCAGCCGTTGCAGCTGACGATCCAGCAGCTGCAATTGGCCCCCCAGCAGTCCCTGGTCCCGTGGGCTCAGCTGAAGCTGACTGCGCCAGTGCTCCAGCAGCAGCTGGCAGCGCTCAACGGTATGGGGCGGGGTGGGTTGCATCCCGCTCATGCTGCCGGCTTGCGCCACCAGCCGGCCAGCACGGCCAGCACCGATTCGGCACCGATCACGCCGACAAAGCCACCGAATTCATCCACCACAACGCGTACGCCACCGCTGTCGCGCCGGAAGCCCGTCAGCAGCCGATCGGCCCGGATCATCTCGGGCACGTATTCCACAGGTTCGCAGAGGTCAACGGGTGTGAGCAGGCCGCGGTTCTCCAACAGGGCGGTGAGCACCCGCTCGCGGCTGGCCACCCCAAGCACCTTGTCCACTTGATCGCCCAGCACCACCCACCAGGGATCGTTGGTGCTCATCAGCTTGGCCCGCTGGGCTTCGATGCTGAGGCTGCCGTCCAGGGTGGGCGCCGCCACCCGCGGCGTCATCAGGTCGCGGGCGGTGAGGTCGTTCAGCTGAAACACCTTGCCGATCATCGCGGCTTCATCGGCTTCGATTTCTCCTTTCTGGGAGCCCAGGCGGGCCAGCAGACGGATCTCCTCCTCATTGGTGCTGAGTTCCGCTTCGGCAGTGATGGCCGGCAGCATCCGTTCCAGCAGCAGCACCAGCGGCCGCATCACCAGGCCGAGCCAATGCAACAGGGGTGCGCTGGTCAGGGCCACCGGCAGGGCCAGACGGCTTCCGAGGGCTTTGGGCAAGATTTCCCCCAGCAGGATCACCAGGACAGTCAGCCCGACCGAGAACACCGGCAGGGCCACACCGCTGATGTTGCGCTGCTCAAACACCCAGGCGGCATAACCGCCCAGCATCAGGCTGCCGAAAATGTTGAAGCCGTTGTTAGCGATCACCAGAGCTGACAGGGTGCGCCCCAGCCGTTGACGCAATTGAGCCAGCCGCCGGGCCCCGGCCACGGGGCGTTCCCGGGCCGCCAGCTCGTGCACCCGGATCGGACTCACGGTCAGCAGGGCGGCTTCCACTCCGGAGCAGAGGGCCGAACCCAGCAGCACCACCAAAACCAGCAGCAACAGCACCAGGAGATCGGAGCTCATTGCCGTCTGAGACTCCCTGCATCGTAGAGGCCCTGGCCAGTTCGGCCTTGCCAACTGCCATCCTGTTCCTCTCAACGCTCTGCTGCTGTGAACGGTTTCGACTCCGGCATCCACGCGCGTCGTCGCGCCCTGTTCATGGAGCAACTCGGCGCTGCCGCCGCGGTGATTCCGGCCGCGGCATTGGCGACCCATCACGCCGACTGTGAGTGGCCCTTCCGGCAGGACAGCGATTTCTTTTATCTCACCGGTTTTGATGAACCGGATGCTGTGGCTCTGCTGCTGCCGCATCGACCGGAAGGCGAGCGCTTCGTGCTGTTCGTGCAGCCCAAGGATCCTGCAGCCGAGGTGTGGACCGGCTTTCGCTGGGGCACCGAAGGAGCGGTTGAGCGCTACGGCGCGGACCTGGCCCATTCGCTGGATCAGTTGAGCGAAAAACTGCCCGAGTACCTCTCCGGTGCTGAAGCCATCGCCTTCCGGGTGGGCCGAAACACATCGGTGGAGTCGATGGTGCTTTCGGCCTGGGGGCGGCAACTGGATACCTATGCCCGCACGGGGACGGCGGCCCTGGGCCTGGTGGCACCAACGCCGATCCTGCATCGCCTGCGTCTGCGCAAGGAGCCCCATGAATTGGAGCGTCTTCGAGAGGCCTGTCGCATCTCCTCAGAAGCCCACGAGCTGGCCCGATCGATCACACGCCCGGGCATGAACGAAGCCGAGGTGCAGGCGGCGATGGAGGCCCACTTCCGCAGCAACGGGGCCCGCGGTCCGGCCTACGGATCCATCGTTGCTGGCGGTGATAACGCCTGCGTGCTGCACTACACCGCCAACACGGCCCAGCTTCAAGACGGTGACCTGCTGCTGATCGATGCCGGTTGTTCCCTGGAGGATTACTACAACGGCGACATCACCCGCACCTTCCCGGTGAATGGCCGCTTCACGGCGGAACAACGGGAGCTTTACAGCCTGGTGCTGGAGGCCCAGGAAGCTGCGGTTGCCGTTGTAGCTCCGGGCGGCACGGCGGAGGCGGTGCACGACACTGCCCTGCGAATTCTGGTGGGGGGCCTGGTGGACCTGGGCCTGCTGATCGGAGATGTGGACGGCATCATCGAGCGAGGCGACTACCGCCACCTGTACATGCACCGCACCGGCCATTGGCTGGGTCTTGATGTGCATGACGTGGGGGCCTACCGGCTCGGTGAGCAACCTGCGCCGCTGGAGCCAGGCATGGTGCTCACCGTTGAGCCCGGTCTTTACGTCAGTGATCGCCTCAGCGTGCCGGAAGGACAGCCTGAGATTGACGATCGCTGGAAAGGCATCGGCATCCGCATCGAAGACGATGTTGCAGTCACCGAGACCGGCCATGAGGTGCTCACAGCCGGCGCCCTCAAGAGCGTTGCTGCGATGGAGCGTTCCTAGGCCACCTGCAGCAAGATCCAGAACAGAAAAATCACCAGCTTCATCAGGCCTTCGATGCCGGTGAGCCGAGCATGGGGATAGCTGAGGATCAGCGTCAGAGCCAGGAGAACCATCTCAAAGGGTTCCAGTCCCAGGATCACATCGGTCCCGGTGATTCCCCCAAGCACCAGCACGGCCGGAACGGTGAGGCTCACTGTGGCCACGACCGACCCGTACAACGTGTTGATCGACCGCTGCACCTCGCCAGCGGAAGCGGCCTGAATGGCGTTGAGAGCCTCTGGCGCCAGAATCAGCATCGCTACCAGCACCCCCGCCAGAGAACTCGGTAGGCCGAGATCGGTAATGCCGGTTTCGATTAGCTGCCCCATCGATTCGGCAATCAGGCACACCACCAGCAGTCCTGCCACAAGCAGTAACGCTGCTTTCCACAGCGACAGGTCGTTGTCGTTGTTCTCGGCTTCCAGGGTTCCCAGCGCTTCGCCACCCCCGCCAACAGCGACGATCAGGCTCTCCCGTTCGGTGTAAAGACTGCGGTAACGCCCCATTTGGGCGGTTAAGAAGATGGCGTAGACGCCAAAGGCCACCACGGAGAGCACCGCATTCACAGGAGTGCTGAAATTGGCCTCCGTGGTAGTGCGGCTGAAGTTGGGAATCACCAGTGCCAGCACGCACATGGTGCTGATCAGGTCCCAGTACGTGAGCGCCCCCAACAGGTTGGGAGCGGCCATTTGGCTGGTGTCCACCTGCCCATCGCTTCCCAGAGTCCCGCGTCGCACGGCCGCCAACACGTTGCAGATTCCGGTGACGCCGGTGAGGGCGATCATCACCACTGAGAACATCGAATCCCTCGCCAGGGTTGGGTTGCTCTCGCCTGTGAGCATGGTGCTGGCCACCAGGGCGAGTTCGATGGTCATCACCGCGGCTGTTAGCACCAACGTTCCATAGGGCTGACCGATCAGCTCTGAGACGCGATCGGCCTGGTTGGCCACGCTTTTCGAGAGCACAAGAACCACCCCGCTCAGCAAAGCCAGGCCGGCGAGAACGATGCTGGTGGGTTGCACCAGAAGCCACGCCATCACGTCGCTGAATTCAATCGAAACGAGGGCGACGAGGCCGATCAGGATCGGCAGAAGCAGGCGCACCATCGAGTCATTGCAAAAGAGCCGGGATCAACTCCCGTGTCGCTCCCACAATGCAGTCTGCGCCGGCATTGCGCAGCTTCTGGTGATACGCCATCACGTCTGCCACATGGGGAGGTGCCACGGCCAGGCTTCGCCACCTCAGCTCAGGTCGCCGCTCCCGGGCGTTGATCACCGTTTGCACATCCGCCACGGTGTCGCCGATGTAGGCGACCCACTCCGGTGTTTCTCCATCCGCCAAGATCTCCGCCATCCGCAACAGCCCTGTGGGGTCGGGTTTGTCTGGTGCATCCCCCATGGCAATCAGGGATGGTTTGTTGAGTCCCAGGCGTTGCTCCAGAACGAATCGCGCTGAGGGGGGTTCAGCTCCGCTGACGAATCCCCAGCGGATGCCTCGGCTGGACAGCTCTTCAAAGAAAGCGGAATCCACCAGCAGCGGTTCATCGCCGATGAAGCCCGTCCAGTCGCTGGGATCACCCTGAGGATCGCCGCCGAAGTAGTAGCCACTGAACACATCGACCAGTGCTGTGCGATCCGGAAGCTCAGTCCCATGGCGTCGCAGCAGTTCCAGGCTGGCGTCCCAGTCGTTGTTCCACCGGCCTTCTCCCTTCAGGTTGTCGATGTCCTCGGGTGTGGGACGCCAGCCGCTGTAGTGCTGAACTGTTTCCTGAAGAGCACGGCGGTAGCTGCCAGCCACATCGCGGATCACACCATCGATGTCGAACAGCAGGATGGTTGGGGATCCCAGAGCGTCTCGTGGGGAGCGGCTGGTAGGTTAGTTGTTTGTATTTCTGTCTTGAGCGCTGACACCATGACGGTCACCGAAGGCGCTGCCCCTACCGACCAGGAGGTCGCGACTCCGTCCGCCGACGCGGCTGAAGGCGCCACCCAGGCAGCTGAAACCACTGAAAAGCCTGCAGCCAGCGAGGGTGAAGGTCGTCCTGTGCTGAAAGGAGCGGCTGCGGCTCTGGCCACGGCCACCATCGATGCTGATGGTGTTCCTTCCGGGTACACCCCGAAGGCCGATGAGGGTCGCTTCCTGCTGAAGATCCTCTGGCTTCCCGACAACGTGGCCCTTGCGGTTGATCAGATCGTTGGCGGTGGCCCCAGCCCCCTCACCTCTTACTTCTTCTGGCCCCGTGAGGATGCCTGGGAAAGCCTGAAGACCGAGCTGGAGGGCAAGAGCTGGATCACTGACAACGAGCGGGTTGAGGTTCTCAACCAAGCCACCGAGGTGATCAACTACTGGCAGGAAGAGGGCAAAGGCAAGAGCCTCGACGAAGCCAAGGCCAAGTTTCCCGACGTCACCTTCTGCGGTACCGCCTGATTTCGCCCCGTTGTTCAGCTCAACAACAAAAACCTGCCTCCGGGCAGGTTTTTTTGTGCCTGCCACCCTGAACTCTGATCAAAAAAGATCCAAAAACCACCATCAAAGAAGCCAGGGGCTGGAGCCCCTGGCGCTTTGAACGTCATCCTTGAACTTGGTGGATGAATCAGTCGGCGGTTTTGCTGGCCTGAAGGCGGGCGCGAGCTTCATTGAGCTGTTGCTGGGCCTTGAGCTTTTCCGGAGAGGCCGGTTGCCCTTCCATGCCAGCCACCACGGTGGTGGCTTTCTGGAAAGCGGTCTCGGCAGCAGCGGCATCGATGGAGCTGCCCAGTTCAGCCTTGTTCACCAGAACGGTGACTTCATCGGCATCCACTTCGGCGAAACCACCCATCAGGGCGATGGAGTTCCAGGCACCATTGGCACGCACTCGAAGCACACCGATGTCGATGGCGGTGAGCAGGGAGATGTGGCCAGGCAGGATGCCGAGTTGACCGGTGGTACTGGGCAGGATCACCTCATCGGCGCTGCCATCAAAGACGTTCTGGTCTGTTGCCAGCACGCGGAGGGTGAGGGACATGAACCTTGGTTCGAAAAGAGAACGGACTGTCGAGAAACACGTGAACGGGGGTGTGAATCACACCCCCGCAGGGATCACTTGGTTTCGGCGGCGATCTTCTCGGCCTTGGCTTTCACTTCCTCGATGTTGCCCACCAGGTAGAAGGCGGCTTCGGGGAGGCTGTCCAGCTCACCGGAAAGGATCTGGTTGAAACCAGCGATGGTCTCCTCCAGCTTCACGTACTTGCCGGGCATGCCGGTGAAGATTTCAGCCACGAAGAAAGGCTGGGAGAGGAACTTCTCCACCTTGCGGGCACGATCCACGGTGCGACGGTCGTCTTCCGACAGTTCGTCGAGACCCAGAATCGCGATGATGTCCTGCAGTTCCTTGTAGCGCTGCAGGGTGGACTGCACGGCGCGGGCGGTGCGGTAGTGCTCGTCACCCACCACAGCTGGCTGGAGCATGGTGCTGGTGGAATCCAGAGGATCCACAGCGGGGTAGATGCCCTTGGAGGCCAGGGCACGGTTCAGCACCGTGGTGGCGTCGAGGTGGGCAAAGGTGGTGGCCGGGGCGGGGTCGGTCAGGTCGTCAGCAGGCACGTAAACAGCCTGGATCGAGGTGATCGAACCTTCAACGGTGGAAGCAACACGTTCCTGCAGGGCACCCACGTCGGTACCCAGGGTGGGCTGGTAGCCCACAGCGGAAGGCATGCGGCCCAGAAGTGCGGACACCTCGGAACCGGCCTGCACGAAACGGAAGATGTTGTCCACGAACAGCAGCACGTCCTGCTTGTTCACGTCGCGGAAGTGCTCAGCCATGGTCAGAGCGGAGAGACCCACGCGCATACGGGCGCCGGGGGGCTCGTTCATCTGGCCGTAGCAGAGGGCCACCTTCGACTTGGACAGGTCGTCGGCGTTGATCACGCCGGATTCCTTGAATTCCTCGTAGAGGTCGTTGCCCTCACGGGTGCGCTCACCCACACCACCGAACACAGACACACCGCCGTGCTCCTTGGCGATGTTGTTGATCAGCTCCTGAATCAGCACGGTCTTGCCCACGCCGGCGCCGCCGAACAGGCCGACCTTGCCGCCCTGGCGATAGGGAGCCAGGAGGTCGATCACCTTGATGCCGGTCTCGAACACCTTGGGCTTGGTCTCAAGCTCGGTGATGTTGGGGGCATCCCGGTGGATGGGAGCGGTGGCCGTGGTGTTGACGGGGCCCTGCTCGTCGACGGGCTCGCCCAGCACGTTGAAGATGCGGCCGAGGGTGCCTTCACCCACGGGCACGGAGATCGGTGCACCGGTGTCAACGGCTTCCATGCCGCGCACCAGACCGTCGGTGCCACTCATGGCGACGGCACGAACCCGGTGATCACCCAGAAGCTGTTGAACCTCAGCGGTCAGGGCGACGTCGTCACCTGCGGGGTTTTTCCCCTCGATGCGCAGGGCGTTATAGATCTTGGGCAGTTTCCCGGCGGGAAATTCCACGTCCAGAACCGGGCCGATCACCTGACGGATCACACCCTTGGTGCCAGCAGATGCAGGAGCAGAAGCGACCATAGGAAGGAGAGTTGCGGGAACAGGCGCTGCGCGCTCGGACCCATTCAGAGCGGCGCAACCATACCACTGCTGTGGTTGCCCCTTACCGGTTCGGTCACCCGCACAGCTTGGGGTATGGCCCGGGGGGTGGTCGCTTGAATACGTTGGCACTCATCGGCATCGAGTGCCAACTCGCGTCGATGCGTGGCGCATTGCGCCCTGTCCCTGCTCCTGCAAGTACCCATGGCTGCTGTTTCTCTCAGCGTCTCGACCGTTAAACCCCTCGGCGACCGCGTGTTCGTCAAGGTCTCTGAATCCGAAGAGAAGACCGCCGGCGGCATCCTTCTGCCTGACACCGCCAAAGAAAAGCCCCAGGTGGGTGAAGTGGTTCAGGTGGGCCCCGGCAAGCGCAACGACGACGGCAGCCGTCAGGCTCCCGAAGTTGGTGTGGGCGACAAGGTCCTCTACAGCAAGTACGCCGGCACCGACATCAAGCTCGGCAGCGATGAATACGTGCTGCTGTCCGAGAAGGACATCCTGGCTGTCGTCAACTGAGATCAGCCCCGCTGCATTGCGGCTTGAGTCTCAACTCAGCCTCCCTTAACCATCCTCTTCATTAGGAACCGCCTTCCATGGCAAAGCGCATCATCTACAACGAGAACGCCCGTCGCGCTCTCGAAAAAGGCATCGACATCCTCTGCGAAGCCGTCGCCGTGACCCTGGGTCCCAAGGGCCGCAACGTGGTGCTCGAGAAGAAGTTCGGTGCACCCCAGATCATCAATGACGGCGTCACCATCGCCAAGGAGATCGAGCTCGAAGACCACATCGAGAACACCGGTGTTGCTCTGATCCGTCAGGCCGCCTCCAAAACCAACGACGCCGCCGGTGACGGCACCACCACCGCCACCGTTCTGGCCCACGCCATGGTCAAGGCGGGTCTGCGCAACGTGGCTGCCGGTGCCAATGCCATCACCCTGAAGAAGGGCATCGACAAGGCGTCCGATTTCCTGGTCAGCAAGATCAAGGAAATGGCCAAGCCCATCGCTGACAGCAATGCCATCGCCCAGGTCGGCACCATCTCCGCTGGCAACGACGAAGAAGTCGGCAAGATGATCGCCGATGCCATGGACAAGGTTGGCAAGGAAGGTGTGATTTCCCTCGAAGAGGGCAAGTCCATGGAGACCGAACTCGAGGTCACCGAGGGCATGCGCTTCGATAAGGGCTACATCTCCCCTTATTTCGCCACCGACACCGAGCGGATGGAAGCCGTCCTCGACGAGCCCTACATCCTGCTCACCGACAAGAAGATCGGTCTGGTGCAGGATCTGGTGCCCGTGCTGGAGCAAATCGCCCGCACCGGCAAGCCTCTGCTGATCATTGCCGAGGACATCGAGAAGGAAGCCCTCGCCACCCTGGTGGTGAACCGCCTGCGCGGTGTGCTGAACGTGGCCGCTGTGAAGGCTCCTGGTTTCGGTGATCGCCGCAAGGCCATGTTGGAAGACATGGCTGTGCTGACCAACGGTCAGCTGATCACCGAGGACGCCGGTCTCAAGCTGGAGAACGCCAAGCTCGAGATGCTGGGCACCGCCCGTCGCATCACCATCAACAAGGACACCACCACCATCGTTGCCGAGGGCAACGAGGCGGCTGTCGGCGCCCGCTGCGAACAGATCAAGAAGCAGATGGACGAGACCGACTCCACCTACGACAAGGAGAAGCTGCAGGAGCGCCTGGCCAAGCTGGCCGGTGGCGTGGCTGTGGTGAAGGTGGGTGCGGCCACCGAAACCGAGATGAAGGACAAGAAACTCCGTCTCGAGGACGCCATCAATGCCACCAAGGCGGCTGTTGAGGAAGGCATCGTTCCTGGCGGCGGCACCACCCTGGCTCACTTGGCTCCGGCCCTGGAGCAGTGGGCAGCCTCCAGCCTGTCCGGCGAGGAACTGATCGGCGCCAACATCGTGGCTGCTGCTCTTACCGCTCCGCTGATGCGCATCGCTGAAAACGCAGGTGCCAACGGCGCTGTTGTGGCTGAGAACGTCAAGGCTCGCGCTGGTGCCGAAGGTTTCAACGCTGCCTCCGGTGAGTACGTCGACATGCTGGCTGCCGGCATCGTCGATCCCGCCAAGGTGACCCGCTCCGGTCTGCAAAATGCCGCATCCATCGCTGGCATGGTGCTCACCACCGAGTGCATCGTGGCTGATCTGCCTGAGAAGAAGGAAGCAGCTCCTGCCGGCGGCGGCATGGGCGGCGGCGACTTCGACTACTGATCGACGTGCGGGTGGTCGGGAGACCACCCGATCACCCCAACTCAAGTCATGCCAAGAGGTCCTGCGGGGCCTCTTTTTTATGTTCGGATGCTGTCTTGTAGGAACTAGTTTTTACAAGACATGTGGCGTCTGGGGGCCGGCGTTGGTTGCCGGCCATGAAGGATGTGAGGTGCGGAGACGCGCCGGCTAACGTCTTGCTGTGTATCGTTGTGTCGGGACAGATGCCCCAGCGCCCCGGAGCTTTTGCCGCCCAGTTCGCTCCAGAGACGCTGCAGCGTTTCAAGGCCCTTTGTCGACAGCAAGACAAGGCCTACTCCAAGGTGTTGGAGCGTCTTGCGTTGTTGTACGTCGAAACGGATGGAGGAATTCTTTCTAGCGCCAGTAGTACGGCTTCCGCTCCGTCAAAAGGCGTACAAAAAAGGCAAGTTCAGGTTGAATCTTTGCAAAACAAGCTGTTGGAGGATCTGTTGAAGCGGGTTGAAATCCTTGAAAAGAAGGAAACAAAAACGTTGTACGAGCTTGATCGGGTCTACAAGGAAATTGCTTTTCTGAAATCAGGCTTGCAAAGCCCTGAGTGATGTTTCTGACGTCTCGCGACTTAAGCTAAAGGCCGCTTAAGGCTTTCAACCATTCTTGCTTCTTGAAGAACTCTTGGTTTGTTGATCTTGCAATACCGCCTCAGTTTTGCCTCAGCTTGCTGAATTCGTGCTCTGTGTTCTTCTTTGTGTTTCTTCTGGCTCGCGAAATTGATCGGAACACAGAGGCAAGTTGATGCGGAGCAATTCAACCATCAGGTTGAAGCTGCCTGTAAAGAATGCATTCTGAAAAATGAGTTTGTGAGCGGGTTGGTTTAGTTCAACCAGCCAGCACTCAGGATCACAGCCAAGGACAAAAACAACGCCAGGCATGTCCATGTCAGACGGTTCAACGTTGCTTCTGCGCTGCTGGCGCTGCTGAACATGGAGCTGCCGCTTGCCGCCAAGCCACCCATGCCATCACCCTTGGGGCTATGCAGCAGCACCAAGACGATCAACAGAAGGCCGGTGCCGATCCAGCTCCAGGACAAAATTGAGGTGAGCATCAAACGGAAAGAGGAAGGCGAGCGGTTTTCGGAGTGGGATCCATGTTGGACATGGGTGCAATCAGGCTTTGGCCAGTCATGGCCGGCGGTTGCGCAAGGCCAAGAATTTGCAGCAACGTCGGAGCGATATCGGCCAGCCCCCCGTTATCGCGAAGCGTGATTGCGTTGCCATGGCCAGGCAGCTTGCGCCGTTCACCCTCGATCAGGATCGCCGGTACGGGATTGGTGGTGTGGGCAGTCCAGGCTTGGCCATCTGGGCCCTGCATCAGCTCGGCATTGCCGTGATCAGCTGTGATCAGCATCGTGCCGCCTTGACGTCCGACAGCGTCGAGCAGGCGACCAATGCATCCATCAACGGTTTGGATGGCTTCCTTGGCGGCCTCCATCACACCGGTGTGCCCCACCATGTCGTGGTTGGCGTAGTTGATCACGATCAGCGAATAGTCCGCCTTATCAATGGCTGAAATGCAACTGTCGGTGAGTTGCTC
>ENA-OSEY01000539-OSEY01000539.1-marine-metagenome-genome-assembly--contig:-NODE-539-length-27535-cov-8.053318_pt1 | contig 27535 bp, 28 predicted proteins | sample MGYA00248465_ERZ534230 | MGnify/ENA primary metagenome ERZ534230 (study PRJEB26409, sample SAMN06344110) | marine metagenome | isolation source: Sea water from surface | place: Atlantic Ocean:Southern...
CTTTTTAGAAGTGGAGGTAAATTGTTAGGAATGTCATCTAATATACTATTAAATTGATTTTTTTTACTTTGTTTTTCTTCCAATTTAATTTTTTCCCATGTGTCTTTTGGAGTATCATTTTGATTATAATTGATATCAAATATTTGCGGATGTCGTCTTATAATTTTTTTTGTAATTTCATTACAAACTTCTTCAAATGAAAACATATTATTATCTTTGCTAACTTGACTAAAAAGTACTACTTGAAGTAACAAATCTCCTAATTCTTCTTTAATATTTTTAATATCTTTATTATTTATTGCATTTTGAAGCTCATAAGCTTCTTCAATTGGAAAATTACTTAATGTTTCAAAAGTTTGTGCAATATCCCAAGGGCATCCATTTTTAGGATGTCTTAAAAGTTCAATTACTTTTAATAACTTATTGAGTGAATTCAGTTTATTTAATTCATTTAATTCTTTTAATGTTAACTTTTTCATACTTATTGTGTATACATTTAATAAAGTAAAGTAGTATGACTAATTTAAATAATCAACCGAATACAAATGTATCAATTTTATCTAATTTTAGACGTTTTTTTCTAACAGGTCTATTAGTAACTGCTCCAATAATAATTACAATTTATGTTACTTGGCTTGTTATCACTTTTATTGATGTCAAAGTTGCTAACCTCTTGCCTGAATATTTAGATTTTAGAAAAGCATTACCATTTCAAATTCCTGGTCTAGGTTTGGTAATTGTTATTTTTGTTATAACTTTAATTGGTGCAATTACACCAGGATTGATTGGAAGAAATTTACTAAAGCTTGGTGAAATGATTTTATTTAAAACACCAGTAATTAGAACTGTATATTCATCAATAAAGCAAATTATGGAAACTGTTATGTCCACTAATTCTAAAAGTTTTAAAGAAGTGGTTTTAGTTGAATATCCAAGAAAAGACATATGGGTCATAGCATTTGTTACAAGTTCTGTAAAAGGTGAAATAGATAATAAAATTAAAAAATCTAAATTAGTAAGTATTTTTGTTCCTACAACTCCAAATCCTACCAGTGGGTTTTTACTTTTTGTTGCTCAAAAGGATTTGATATATCTAGATATGCCAGTTGAACAGGCAGTTAAATTAGTTATTTCTGGTGGAATTGTTTCTCCAAAACAAAAAAAATTAACCGCCTAACGAAATAAGTGCATTTTTGTTTTGGAAAATTTCATTAAGTTGTTCTAATTTTTTTGAATTTATTTCAAAATTATTAAATAAAAACTCTGCTTCGCTCTTAGCATTTTCAATTAAATCTTTATGAAGAATTAAATTTACAAATCTAAAATTAGCATCTCCAGATTGTCTTACACCCAAAACTTCACCAGGACCTCTTAAAATCAAGTCTTCCTCAGCAATAATAAATCCATCGTTTGTAGATTTTAATGTATTTAATCTTTTTTCTGCAATTTCAGATAATTGATTTTCATATAAAAGTATACAATAAGACTGTTTATCACTTCTTCCAACACGACCTCTAAGTTGATGTAATTGTGCTAACCCGTACCTATTAGCAGACTCTATAATAATTATATCTGCATTTGGAACATCTATTCCAACTTCCACAACTGTAGTTGCTAGAAGAATTCTAGATTTTCCATCTTTAAAATTATTAATTATTATATCTCTTTCTTCTGATTTTTGTTTTCCATGAACTATATTAAACTCTGTACTCTTAAAACATTTTGATAAATATTTCTCTCTTTCCTCAATAGATGTTAAATTTGTAGTATCTTCATTGAATTCAATTGCAGGGCATATCCAATAAATTTGTGATCCTTCAGAAATTCTTCTTTTTAAACCTTTTACAAGTGAATCTAATTTTTTAATAGAAATAAGAGATGTATCAATATTTTTTCTTCCTTTTGGTTTCATTTTTATATTTGAAACACTCATATCATTGTAATATGTCAAGGCTAATGATCTTGGAATTGGTGTTGCAGTCATAACAAGTAAATTTACATCTTTTCCTTTTTCAACTATTGAAATTCTTTGATTCACACCAAATCTGTGTTGTTCATCTATAACTGCTAATTTTAAATTTTTATATATTAGGCCTTTTGAGGTTAAAGCATGTGTCCCTATTATTATTTTAGATTTACCATTTTTGACATTTTCATAATTTTCTTTTTTTAATTTTACGGATTGTTTTCCAACTATTAAGGTAATTTCAATATCTAGATTTTTAATTAGCTGTTTTAAATTTTGATAATGTTGTTGAGCTAAAACTTCAGTTGGAGCCATTAAAGCTGCTTGAGATCCTGATCCTACAACTTGTATTATGGCAAATATTGCAACAATTGTTTTTCCACTTCCTACATCACCTTGTAACAATCTCAGCATTGGTTTATTAGATTTTAAATCATTTGAAATTTCATTTATGACTTTAATCTGATCTTCTGTAAGTTCAAAATTTAAATTTTTGAGTAACAAGGTATTTAAATCATTCTCTAAAATTCCAGAATTATTGGCTTGCATTTTATTTTTTAAAATCATGAGCGAAATAAAATTTGATAATAATTCATCGTGAGCTAACCTTTTAATTAAGTTACTTTCTGGATTATAAAACTCTTGTTCTTTTGGCATATGAAGTGTCTTTATGGTATTTGAAAAACTTAAAAAATTAAATTTCTTAATAGTTTCATCTCTAGACCATTCTTCTAAATTATTTATGTTTTCTAAGCCATAATTTATAATATTATTAATTTGGTTCTTCTTAATACCATTTGGCATCCTGTAAATTGGATCATATTTAGGTATTTTATAATTTAGTTCTTTAGGGATAAAGTAATCAGGATGAGTGATTTGAGGAATTCCTTTAAATATTTCAACTTTACCACTAACTGTATATTCATTATTAATTTTATATAATTTTGAAAAGCTGTTTGAGTATAGATTGAAATATACAATATCAAGTCTTTGATTTGATTCCTCATTTAATCCAAATGTTATTATCCTTGAAGGAATTTTTCTTTTGAAATAGCCCTTTTTGATATTCATTTCAACGATTACAACATCTACAGTGATGTAATCTCCTTTTACAGAATTCTTAATTGAGGTATTTTGATATCTATTAATATATTTTGTAGGTAAATTTAATAAATGATCTATAACTCTTAAACCAATTTTATCTTTAATTAATTTAACTGTTTTAGGACCAATGCCTTTTATATTTTCAATAGAATTAAAAATTTTTTCTGATAAATTATTTTTTTTAATACTAATAGACAATTACAAGTTCCTAATTTTTTGTAAACCAAGATAATTTTATGAAAGAAAATTTAAACAATAAAGATTTAATTATAAAAAAGCTTATTTATAGATCAAAATATACTGGAACAAAAGAAACTGATATTCTTTTATCAAATTTTGTTAATGCTCATATATACGATTTAACATTTGAACAATTAAAAACATATCAAAGTATTTTAGATTCTGGTGATCCACGTATTTGGAGATTAGCAATAGATAATGAAATTTCCAATGATGAAAAAGAACTTTATCTTCTTAATATGATAAAGAAAAGTGGTAATATTAATGATTGATTTAAAAATCAATCAAGAATTAAATAATTTTTCATCTTTTAATGGTATTGATGAAGCATTCTTGCCAATTTTTATTAGTAAATATTTAAAATTAAATAATAAACTATTTTTAGTTTTAAAAGACGATAAACAATTGAATGAAATTGAAAGTTTGATTTCGATTTCTAATCCTAATTGCAAAGTTTTGTCTATACCTGCGTGGGATATTTCACCTTATGATAATTCGTCCCCTAACAAAGTATTAAATGGACAAAGAATAAGTACATTATCTAGTCTAGTAAATAATGATTTTTTAGATGATGAACTTGTTATCTTAACTACATTTAATAGTATTTTTATAAAAACAGCACCATTCGATTTTTATAAAAATCTTTATTTAGATATTTTAATTTCACAAACTATTTCGATTTCAAACTTAAGAGATAAATTAACTGAAATGGGTTACACAAAAGTAAATACTGTAAGAGAAAATAATGAATTTGCAGTTAGGGGAGATATAATTGATATTTTTAATTCTGGAAAAGAAAACCCTATACGTATTTATTTAAACAATGATAAAATTGAAAAAATTTCATTTTTCGATGCACTTACACAAAGAAATAAATCTAAATTAAAAGTTGATAATAAATTAATTATATTTCCAGCATCAGAAATTCTTTTATCAAAAGAAAACATAGAAGTTTTTAAAAAAAATTATTCCAGCAGTTTTGATATTGATTTAAGAAATGATGATCTATATACGAAGATTTTATCTGGACATAGAATTTCAGGCATAGAAAATTATTTTAGTTTATTTTTTAACACAGCTCTTTCGAATATTTTTGATTTAATTTCAAAAAATAAATGTTTTAGTGATATGAAATATTTAATCTTTGATAAGAATATTAATCATGTCTTAAAGAAACTTGAAGAGATTGAATTATTATATAAAAGAAGAAGTGATGAATTTTCAAAATTTCTTCATCCTGATTATAATTACTTAACTTTAAATGAATTCAAAAATTATCAAAAAACATTAAAATTTAATTTCATTAATGATTTGCAACTAAGTAATTCTAATGATTATCATTCAAAAAAAATTATTTTGCCAATAAGCAATTCTGTAAATACAAGTGCTTTGGAGCATCTATCAGAATTTATAAATAACCAATTAAATAATAGAAAAACTATTATTTTCTGTTGTGAAGAAAAAGAAAAATTATTTAACTATAAAAAATATTTTGCAGGAACAATAAAAGATAAAAAAATAAAAATAATTTATTTAAATTATTATGATTTATTAAATTCCACAGAATTAAGTAATTTAATATTTTGTAATATTAATATTACAAATAGTTTTGAATTTAACAATTATATCTTTGTCAACGAAAGTGATTACTCTCATAAAAATTATAAACCAAAAAAATCAAAAATTCGAAAGGCAGAAAACTTTTTAAAAGATTTAAACTCACTTAAAGCTAATGACTTTGTTGCTCATGTGGATCATGGAGTTGGCATTTATAGATCCTTAGAAATTATTAATATTTCTAATAATGATCATGATTGCTTGAAGATTGAATATTCTGGTGGAGACAAACTATTTGTACCGGTCGAAAATATTAATTTATTATCTAAAATTGCTGATGGTCTAGAAAATAGAATTTTAGATAAACTAGGGTCATCAAATTGGCTAATTAAAAAAAATAAAATTAAAAATAAAATTGACGATCTAGCTAATAAATTGATAACTACAGCTGCAAATCGAAGAGTTCAAAATAAAGTACAAATTTATGAACCAAAAAATTATAACGAGTTTGTTAGTAATTTCTCTTTTGATCTTACTGATGATCAAGAAACAGCAATTGAAGATACTTTGAATGATATCTACTCAAACAAATTGATGGATAGGTTAATTTGTGGAGACGTTGGGTTTGGCAAAACAGAAGTCGCTATAAGAGCATCCTTTGTTGTGGCATCTTCTGGCAAACAAGTAGCTATTGTTGCACCAACAACAATATTAGTAGAACAACATTTCAAAACATTTGAAGATAGATTTAAAGATTTTGATATAAGTATCAAAAGCTTATCTAGGATGACTAAAAACAATGATAGGTTAAAAATTAAAAATGATCTTAATAATGGAAAATTATCTATTGTAATTGGTACACATGCTCTTTTATCTAAGGATATATCATTTTTAAATTTAGGATTGATTGTTATTGATGAAGAACAGCATTTTGGAGTTGCTCAAAAAGAAAGACTTAAAGAACTACAATTTGATATACATGTATTAACTTTATCTGCAACTCCAATTCCAAGAACTCTTCAGTTATCTTTGACTGGTTTAAAAGATTTAAGTCTTATAACAACTCCTCCAACTAACAGATTAGCCGTAAGAACTTTTGTTAATGAATGGGATAAGGTTACTTTAACAGATGCTTTAAAAAGAGAGATAGAAAGGGATGGTCAGATTTTTGTTGTTTGCCCAAGAATTAAAGATATTGAAAATGTATTAAAGTTAATTAAAACAATGTCTCCAAAATCAAAAATTTCTGTTGCTCATGGTAGATTAACACCGACCGAACTAGAAGATAGCATAATAAGTTTTTATCAAAAGGAAACTAATATTTTAATTTCTACAAATATTATAGAATCTGGAATTGATATCCCTAATGCTAATACACTAATTATTTATAATGCTGATTTATTTGGTTTGTCTCAACTTTATCAGCTCAGAGGTAGAGTTGGAAGGAGTGATAAAAGAGCTTATGCTTATCTTACAACAAAAAAAGGTAAAGTTTTAAATGATAATGCGATCGAAAGGTTAAAAGTTTTAAAAACTTTAGACAATTTAGGTGCAGGATTTTCTTTAGCTAATTATGATTTAGATATTAGAGGTGCAGGTAATTTGTTAGGTGATGAACAATCTGGTCAAATTAGAGATATTGGATATGAACTTTACCAAAAAATGCTTATGGAAACAATTAATAGCCTTAAAAAAAATAAAAATACTCAATATGTAAATTGGTCACCTACGATTACAATTGGTAAAGCAGTATTAATACCTGAAGATTACGTTGAAGATTTATCAACGAGAATGTCATTATATAGAAAGATTGGTGATTTAACCTCTAATGATGAAATTAAAAATTTTATAGAAGAATTAAATGAAAGATTTGGCCCACCACCTAATGAGGTTTCAAATTTGATTTATACAATATCTTTAAAAATAATTTGCTTAAAATTAAATATTAATTTTATAGACATTGGGCCTAAAGCATTAATTATTGGTTTTAGGAAACAAGGAGAAAAAGAAATTTCTAAAATTTTAGATTGGGTTAATAAAAATAACAATTTTATCAAACTTAGAAATGATGAAAAAATCGTTATAACCTTAAAAGGTAAGAATGTTAATAGATTTAAATTACTAAAAGATTATTTGAAAGAGATAAATTACATATTAAAGCCTTAATTACATCTAAAAGTTCCCTTGGTTTTTTCAAAATCAATTGTACTTACTTTTACCAAAATAAATTTATTTGAATTACAGGATTCTATTAACTTTTCTTTTGCAGTTTGAGGTAAATCAGTTATGAATTTAGGATTTAATCTCCATTCAATTGTAACATACTTAGTCATTTCTTTTTGAACTATATTTTTATCAACTTTGTTTTTTGCAACATGTGAAGAGCAATTAGCAATAAATAAAATTAAAAATACATAAAAAAACAAATATAATTTTTTCATAAAATTTCCTTTACCATGTTCCTGTATTATCCATTGATTTCCAAGGATCTTTAATTTCTAATGCTTCTCCTTGTTGAAGAAGTTCAATTGAAATATTATTTGGAGATTTAATGAAAGCCATTCTTCCATCCCTAGGTGGTCTATTGATAACCACACCTTTATCCATTAATTTCTGACAAGTCTCATATATATTTGGAACTGAAAATGCCAAATGACCAAAATTTCTTCCTTTATCAAGGTCCTCATAGTCCCAATTATGAGTAAGTTCTATTTCTGGTGATCTAGTATTTATTGCAGAACTTTCATCTTCAGTAGCAGCCAAAAATATTAATGTAAACTTTCCTTCAGGAACATCTTTTCGTCTTGTTTCAATTAAGCCTAATTTATTACAAAAGAAATCTAATGATTCTTCTAAATTATTAACTCTAATCATTGTATGTAAAAATTTCATTAATAAACTCCAAGTAATATTAAAAATTATATCTATTTGTTAGAAGATTCAATAAATTTATTTTATATTAGTTTTATGTCCAAATTAGATTATGGTTATAACATACCTGCCTTAAAAGGAATGAAGTTAGAAGAAATTCAAACACCATGTTTGCTAATTGATTATGAGACATTTAAATTAAATGTTGAAAAAATGAGATCTTTTACTCATAAAAATAATATAAAACTCAGACCTCACGCAAAAATGCATAAATCTGTAGATGTAGCAAAATATCAACTTCAATATGGAAATGCTTCTGGTATATGTTGTCAAAAATTAAGTGAAGCTGAAGTATTTGTAAGATCGGGTATAAAAGATATTTTAATCACTAATCAAATAACAGATTTAAAGAAAATTGATAGATTATGTAAAATTAACAGGTCAGGTTCTAAGGTTACTTGCTGTGTAGATAATATAGATAATTTAAATGATATAAATAATATTGCCTCTGATAATAACGTCAAAATTGAAATTTTTATAGAATTAGAGTGTGGTGCTCAAAGATGTGGAACAGATAACATTGATGATATTAAACTAATGATTCAATTTATTAATAAATCGTCAAATATAAAACTGTCTGGGTTTCAAGCTTATAATGGTTCTAATCAACATGTGTTAGATTCAAAAGAGAGAGAAACAACAGTTAACAATACTAATAAAAGAATTTCTAATTTACTTAAATATTTTGATATGTCCAATTTGATCGTAACTGGAGGAGGTACTGGTTGTTTCGAAGAAGAAACAAAAAGTAAAATTTATAATGAAATTCAAGTTGGCTCATATGCATTTATGGATGCACATTATTCAAGTTTAAAGAAGAATAAATCTAATATTCTTTTTGAAAACTCACTATTTATTTATACAAGTGTCATTTCAGTAGCCAAACCAAATTTTGCAGTTGTTGATGCTGGTTTAAAGTCTATGTCTGTAGACAGTGGACTACCAAAAATATTCAACAAAAATGATCTAAAATATACAAAATGTTCTGATGAGCATGGAATAATTGAAGATTATAACAACTCTCTTAAATTAAATGATAAGTTAAAATTGATACCAGGGCACTGTGATCCAACATGTAATTTACATGATTGGTATGTTGTTATTGATAAAAATAGAAAAGTAAAAGATTTATGGAAAGTATCAGCTCGTGGATTTAGTTTTTAATGATTGAGTATAACAAAAATAATTTACTTGTAATTTTAGGTAATCAGCTTTTTCCATTGGAATACATTTCTCAGTTAAATATTAATAAAGTTTATATGAAAGAAGATATTGAACTTTGTACTTATTTTAAACATCACAAAATGAAATTAACTCTTTTTTTAACTGCTATGAGAGATTATCGTGACCTGTTAAAAAAAAATGATTTTGAGGTTCATTATAAACCATTAAAAATAGACCAAAACACTAAAAACAACTATATAGATGACCTTAGAATTTTCTTAAAAGAAAATAAAATAAATAGATTATATGTATATGATATTGTTGATAAATTTTTTGAAAAAAAATTCTTAACTCTTTCTAATGAAGTAGATTTAACTTTTATTCCATCTCCAATGTTTTTTTTAAGTCAAGAAGATCTTAAAGAGTATGGAGATAATAATAAAAATTTAAGAATGGTTTCTTTTTATCAAATGATGAGAAAGAAACTAAATCTTCTTATAGACGAAAATGAAAAGCCTACAGGGGGGAAATGGTCATTCGATGAATTAAATAGAAAACGACTTCCAAAAGAAATTAAAATACCAGCTACTACATTTTTTAATAAGTCTAAAAATATTGATGACGTAAAATTAATTGTGGATGAATATTTCTCTGGTCATCCAGGAGATAATAAAAATTTTTGGGCACCAACTAATAGAAAGCAAGCTCTTAATTTATTAAAAGAATTTATTGAGCTTAAATTTAAAAACTTTGGTGATTTTGAAGATGCAGTTGATATAGATGAAAACTTTTTATTTCACTCTTGTCTAAGTTCGTCTTTAAATTTAGGTTTAATAACTCCAAAAGATGTAATCGAAGAAGTAAATAAATCAAAAGACATACCATTAAATTCTCTCGAAGGGTTTATAAGACAAATAATTGGATGGAGAGAGTTTATAAGACTGATTTATTTTCTAAAAGGTGATTTTCAAGAAAATTCAAATTATTGGAAACATGACAGAAAATTAAAAGATTGTTGGTATGATGGAACAACTAACATTAAACCTTTAGATGACACAATAAAAAAGTGTTTAAAATATGGATATGTACATCACATACCACGTTTAATGATTTTAAGTAACATAATGAATTTATGTAAAATTTCTCCTAAAGAAATATACAGATGGTTTATGGAAATGTTCGTTGATAGTAGTGACTGGGTAATGGTGCCTAATGTTTATGGAATGGGAACTTATGCAGACGGTGGAATTTTTTCAACTAAGCCATATATTTGTGGATCTAATTATATTTTAAAAATGAGTAATTATAAAAAAGATAACTGGTGTGACGTTATGGATGGATTATATTGGTCTTTTATTGATAATAACAAATCTTTTTTTTCAAAAAATCCACGTTTAAATATGATGGTCAGAACATTGGAAAGAATGAATATTGAAAGAAAAAAAATAATTTTTGAAAAAGCTGATGAATTTATTGAAAACGTTACATATATATAATCCATGAAAAAAATATTTTATCTATTAATTAAAATTAAAATCATTTTCTTTTTATCAATTTTTCAGTCTAAATCAGATACTTTTTACTACTCAGGCGGTTGTTTTTGGTGTACTGAAGAAGACTTTGAAGAATTTAAAGGAGTTAAAGAGGTCATTAGTGGGTTTACTGGAGGAACAACTCCAAATCCTAAATATTATCCTAATCAATGGGGAGACCACAGAGAAGCAGCTAAGGTGATTTATGACCCAAACAAAGTTTCATTTGCTGAATTAGTAAAACATGTTTTCAATACAGTTGATTACGAAGATTCAGATGGTCAGTTTTGTGATAGAGGTCATTCATATAGTCCAGCTATTTATTACAAAAACAATAAACAAAAAAAAATTATAAATGATATTGCTCCCAAAACTTCAAAAGTTGCTGTAGAAAAAGAAACAAAATTTTATCCTGTAAGGGATGAACATCAAAATTTTTATAAAAAAAATTCTTTAAAGTATTATCTCTATAAAACTGCATGTGGTAGAGAAAAAAGATTAAAGCAATTGAAAAAAGTTAAATAACAAAAATGTCTATTTGGGGAACATTAATCGGTGGCATGTTAGGTTTTACTATTGGTGGACCGATAGGAGCATTATTAGGATCTTTTCTAGGAAGTAAATTTTCAGGTGGAAAAGTTAAAAGTATAAACTTTAGTAATGAAAACTCTCAACAGATTTTTGCATTAGCTTTGATTATTTTGTCTGCAAAAATTAGTAAAGCAGATGGAGTTGTCACAAAGGATGAATTACTTGCAATTAAAGAAAAGTTAAATATACCTGATAGTGAAATTGATAATGTTTCAAAAGTGTTTAATGTAGCAAAACAAGATGATTTAGGTTTTGAACCATATGCACAACAAATAAGCCAAATTTATTCAAAAAATAAAACAGCTTTAGTAGAAGTTTTAAATATTCTTTTATATATTGCTGAAGCAGACGGAGAGGTTAGTAAACCTGAAATTAAGATGATAAGAGAAATTGGTTTTATCTTTAATCTTTCTGACATTGAAATAAATAGTCTTTTTGAAAGCAGAAAATCATCAGAAAAATTAAATCCATATATAGTTTTAGGAGTTAAGCCATCTGATGATATTAAAGAAATTAGAAAAAAATATATCAATTTATCAAAAACTTATCATCCAGATTTATTAATTAATAAAGGTGTTCCAGAAGAAGTTCTTGAAAAAAGTAAAGAAAAAATGAGAATAATTAATAATGCTTGGGATCAAATCCAAAAACTAAAAAAAACTAGTTAATTCAATTTTTTAAAATGGTAATCAATTTTTTAGAAATAGTGTTAGAAATTATTTTAACTCCCTTTTCATTTGGATGAATGCCATCACTTAAATTTAATTCTGGATTTAAAGCCACGTCTTGAAGCAAAAAGGGAATAAATAACAGATTAAATTTTTTTGCTAAATCAGGATAAATAATGTCAAAGCTATCTTTATATTTTTTTCCATAGGAAGAAGGTGCAATCATTCCAGCTAAAATAATTTTAACATTTTTAGCATTAATTATTTTAATGATTTTTTCTAGGTTTTTATATGTTTCATTTGGTTTAATGCCTCTTAGCATATCATTTGCACCTAAACACAATACAACGTGTGTTATATTTTTTTCAGCAAGCGTCCAATTAAGTCTATTTAAACCTCCAAAACTAGTTTCACCAGGGATGCTAGCATTAATTATTTTATAATTATATCCTAACAGTAAAAGTTTTTGTTCAAGTATATTATTTAAGGAATTTTTTTTATCCAATTTGTATCCAGACATTAAACTATCACCGTATAGCAATATTTTATCTAATGCATAGGAGTTAAACGAAACTAGACAACTTAAGATTAATGTAATAATAAAATGTTTGAGCATGAACAAACTTCTCGAAATAAAAAATTTAAGTTTATCTTATAAGATAAATAATAAGTCATTACAAATACTTAAAAATGTAAATATTGATCTAAATTATAAAGAAGCAATTTCAGTCATTGGAGAAAGTGGCTCAGGTAAAACTAGTTTGATTATGTTAATAGCTGGTTTAGAAAAATTTAATTCAGGAGAATTAATTTTTGACGGCAATAACTTTAAAAATTTAAATGAAGATGAACTTTCAGATATTAGAAGAAAAAATATTGGTATAATTTTTCAATCTTTTTTTCTTTTGCCAAATTTTACGGCATTAGAAAATGTAAATTTAACTTTAGAAATTAACAACATAAATAATGGTTTAAATAAATCTAAAGAAATTTTAGATAAGGTAGGTTTGAAACATCGATTTAATCATTACCCAAGTCAACTCTCTGGAGGTGAGCAACAAAGAGTTGCTATAGCTAGATCATTGGTTATGAAACCAAAGTTAATATTAGCTGATGAGCCTACAGGTAATCTTGATAAAATAAATTCATCATTAATTTCAGGTATCTTATTTGATATTGTAAAAGATTCAGGATCAAGTCTTATATTAGTAACTCATGACACCAAAATTGCCAATAAAGCTCATAAAAAAATTGAAATAAATGATGGAAAAATTATTTAATTATACTGATATAAAATTTATATTTTTATTTTCAATTAAAGACTTATTCAGAAGTAAGGCTAAATTATTGAGTATTTCAATAACTCTTTTTTTAAGTTTGTTTATATACAGTACAATTTTAACAATTAATTTAAGTCTTAATGAAGAGTTATCAAAAAATCAAAAAACTCTTTTGGGTGGTGATTTAGAAATTGATTACAACAGAGGAAAAGCTGATTATAATTTGATATCAAAAATAAAAAAAATTGCACAAGTAACTGAAATAATTGAATTTAATTCAATGATTAATAAAGATAATAAATCAATTTTTGTAAGAATTAAATCTATTGATATTAATTATCCACTATATGGAAAAGTTGAAACACATCCAAAAAATGCATTTCAAATAATGAAAAAAAATTCTAATACAATTTTATTAAATAAAAATACATTTGAAAATTTGAAACTTAAAATTGGCGAAAAAGTTAATATACAAAATAAAAATTTAACTGTTATTGGTTATTTAAAAAATATTCCTGATATAGGTGGAGCTTTTGTATTTGGTGATTATGCGATGATAAATGATATCACCCTTGACGAATTGAAATTACAAGCATTAGGAAATTTAATAAATAAAGAGTTTAAATTAAAATTTAATAAAAACATTGAAACTAAAAATGGCATTAAATTAGTAAAAAATATTCTAAATGAAGATAAAAATCATAAGATCAAAATGCCTGAAAATTCTGGAAGAGGTCTAAAATTAGCAATTAACAACTTTATTCAATTTTTGTCATTACTATCAATTAGTGCTTTATTAATAGCTTCAGTTGGATTGGCTAATTCACTTTTATCATATTTAAATGATAAATATATTTCTATTGCTATTAAAAAAGCTATTGGAATGAAAAATTCTAAAATTAAATTGATATATTATTGTGAATTATTTTTTCTATTAATTATATCATCATTATTTTCTTATATTTTAAGTTTGTTTATAATACCAATCCTAAATTCATTCTTAATTAATTTTTATAATATTCAACTTTCATATCACTTTTCCTTATTTACTTACTTAAATGTTTTTTTTGCAGGTTTTGTGGTATTTGTAATTTTTTCTATCCCAACATTAAATGCAATTGATAGTATTAAAGGAAATGATTTATTAAAAAATGTTAAAAGAGACATCACATTTATTTTTAAAACTAAAACAAATTCTTTACTTTTTTTAACATCTTTAATTTTTGTTTTATTTATATCTTTAAGTTCGTTTAGACCAATTTATAGTTTAATTTATTTTATAAGCTTTTTTATTTGCATTTTAATTTTTTATTTAATTTTTATATTTTTTTTACGTCAGTTTAAAAAAATTTATATAGAGAATTTTATATCATTTAAGTTTGCTTTGAAAGACATTATAAAATTTAAAAATATATCATTGATTGTTTTAGTTACATTAGGTTTAGGAACAACACTTCTTTTATCTTTGGGATTAATTGGTTTCAATTTAAAGAAAGAAATTTCTAGATCAATTCCAAATATTGCTCCAGATTATTTTTTTATTGGGCTTCAAAATAATCAAAAATTAGAATTCATAAACTTTATTAAAAATAAAGATTCTTTAGCTGTAATTAATGCCATGCCAATGGTTTCTGTAAAGTTAATAAAAATTAATAATATAGATCCATTAAATTATATTGATCGCTTTAATGAAAGCTTTTGGTTTATAAATAATGACCGAAGAATATCTTGGTCAGATAATCCACCTCTTAATAACCCAATTACAAAAGGAAAATGGTGGGAAAATAATCAAAATGAAGAAGAATTGTTGATTTCATTAGATAGTAAAATTGCAAAAGATTTAAATGTTAAACTTGATGATAAATTTACATTATTAATCTCTGGTAGAGAAGTAATTGGTAAAGTTGTTAATTTTAGGAAAGTAAATTATCGAGATCTTAATATAAATTTTGCTATGTTAATTAATCCTTCATTTGCAAAAAAATTACCAAGTGAAATTCTTGCAACTGTTAAATTTGATAAAGAAGTAAAAAATATTAATTTATTAAATGAATTTCCAAATGTTTCTTTTATCGAAGTTAGAAGTTATTTACAAAAAATTTCAAATTTACTTAACAAAATCTATTTATCAATTTCATTGGTATCGTTGGTTGTTATATTTATAGGCTTTTTTGTTATTGTGAGTGCTATTATTGTTCAAGGTAAAAGTAAAATATATCAAAATTTAGTTTTTAAAATAATTGGCCTAAGTAAACTACAAATAATTAAATCCTCCATTATTGAATTCTTAATTCTTTATGGAGTTACAATTTTTTTCTCTACAATTTTTTCAATAATAATATCTAATTTAGCTATTCAAGGATTTTTTAATTTATCATGGGAATTTGATTTTAATACATTTTTTATAATTATAAGTTTTATTATAGTTTTAAGTTTACTATTAATATTTTTTACAAACTTTAAATATTTAACTCCTAAAATTTATCCTTTAATTAGAAATGAATAAAGTGTAGGTTGTGTTACATAAAGAGGTGTGTATGTTAAGAATTTTTATTTTAGTTATTTTGTTTTTTACCTTTTCATCAATGTCACATGGTAAAGTATTTGATAAAAAGAAATGTGAAGAAATTTTAAAAAAATATGACGTAAGTTATCAATCATGGAATAATATTCTTAATAGATATCTTAAAGAAAGAGAAAATTTAAAAGATAAAGATAAAAAAGAAATTAATAGAATGCAGAATATCTTTGGAAATGCAATGAGAGTTCATGAAGTAAGAATGAATACTTTCGCTAACTCATATGAGGCATTTTGTAAATAAAACCTTTTTCTATAAGTCTAATTTAAAACTTTTATGTGTACTTAAAAAGCCAAGTTTTTTATAAAAATTGATTGCTTTAAGTCTTTCTTTATTACTCGTTAATTGTATCAATCCACATTTATTTAATTTTGCGATTTCAATACCTTTTTTAATCAATTCTGATCCATAACCCTTATTTCTGTAATCTTTCTTAATTCTAACTGATTCAATTTGGCATCTTGTCATACCTTCCATAGATAGGCCTGGAATGAAAGTTAATTGCATCATACCGATTATTTGATCATTTAAAACCATTATAAAAATTTCATTGTTTGTATCATTTAGAATTTTCATAAATGATTTCTTATAATTATTAAACGATGTTTCACTTATATTCTCTCTATCTTTTCCAAGATCATCGTCAAATAGAAGATATATTAAATCTTTAAGGTTTTTTAATTTTGCTTTTTCAATTATTAAAGTTGACATATTTATTAATCATTTCTAATTAGTACAATAATTTGTAATTTCTATAACATTTAAAAAATGATCATTAAACTTCTTTTTTATGCACTTTTATTGATATGGCCATCAGTATTATTATCTAGTTCAAAAATAGATAAATATAATTTTTCAATTCAATTTTCTAATTTATCAATTGCAAAAATTTCAGCCACAGTTAACAAAAATGAAAATAAAATTTTATATTCAATAGTATCTTCTTCTGATGGTTCTCTCAAAAGTTTTTATAAATTTTCTTCAACTATAAAAGGACAGTCTAAAAGAATTAGAGATAAATTATTTCCTTCGATTTATGAAACTTTTTCAAGTTATAAAGGCAAAACTAGAAAATCTAATGTTGAATGGGACAATTCCAATAATGTTTTAAAATTTCAAAATACACCAAAGTTAGATTTAAAAAAAGTAAATAAAATTCCTCAAAATACTATTTTTAATGTAATAGATCCATTTACAGCATTGATTAATACAATTGACAATCTCCAACTAAATAATTCATGTATCAATAAATTTAGAGTTTTTGACGGTAGAAGAAGGTATGATTTAGAAATGATAGAGTTAAGCAGGTCATTTTTGAAGAAAGATAGACCAAAAACTTATGAAGGTAATGTAATAGTATGTGGTTTAAGATTTTATCCTATTGGAGGTCATTATTTAGATTCAAAATGGAAACCTGAAAATGATAAATTTTCTGATATAAAGTTATATTTTGGTTTTTTAAATAAAAAGGTTTTTCCTGTTAGAATGGAAATTAACAGATGGTTTGGTTCAATAATTACGCGAATTATTTTTACGTAAATATTAATGAAATTTCTTTACAAAACATCTAAAGATTCAAATTTTTTATCTCTGACATCTTTATTAATTGGTATTTTAATTTTATCTTACCAAGATGCACTTATAAAATTTATTGCTAATGATACAACATTTTGGCAGTTACAATTTATAAGATCATTTTTTAATATTATGTTTTTATACATAATTGTAATTTTGTTTCAAAATAAGAGTTTGTTAATTCCTGAAAATTGGTTGCCAGTTACAATAAGAGGTACAATGATGGTTCTTTGCATGTTTTGTTTTTTTTCAGCATCACCAATATTATCCCTATCTCAAATGGCAGCAGGTTTATATACATTTCCAATATTTGTAACAATTTTATCTATAGTTATTACAAAAGAAATGGTTGGGAAATACAGGCTTATGGCACTTGTAATGGGTTTTATAGGAAGTGTATTTATATTACAACTTTGGAAAGAAAATTTTAATCTATATCAATTATTACCAATACTTGCAGGCTTTTTTTATGCTTGTAATATTATAATGATAAGAAAATACTGTAGGAATGAAAGTCCAGTTGCCCTTACTTTTGTTGTAGGAATATTATTTTTTATATCAGGAATTATAGGCATCATTTTCTTTGAATTTATATTTGAATACGATCAAAATTTTACCATAGATTTTATAACTGATGGTTGGGTTGATTTAACTATGATAATCTTTTTATTTATTGTTACATGCTCTTTGTTAAACATAATAGGAAATTTAGCACTCGCTAAAGCGTATCAGAATGCAGAAAGCAGTTGGCTTGCGCCTTTAGATTATTTTTACTTAGTTTTTGCTTGTTTATGGAGCAAGTTAGTTTTTGATGTTTGGCCAGAAAATATAGAATTTGCTGGTATATTTTTAATAGTTACATCAGGGTTAATTATTACATATAGAGAGAAAGTAAATAATAAAAATCTTCAATAGTTAAATGACAAATATATCAAACAATAAATTAAAAACAAACAACATATTATTTGAAAATAATGATACATTATTCAAAAAATATTTAATGAAATCAGACGTTTTTGCGGAATATGGTTGTGGACAATCAACTTATTGGGTGTTAAAAAATACAACCGCTCAAATCTTATCTGTTGATACATCAATTGACTGGATAAAAACAATTAAACAATCAAAAGTCTATGACGAACAAAAAATAAAATTAAAATATATTGATGTAGGTAAAGTTGAGAACTGGGGGTTTCCAATAGATTATTCAAAAAGAGATTCTTTTATTGACTATACAAATTGGGCTTGGAAACAAAATTTAATTCCTGATACTGTTTTGATTGATGGAAGGTTCAGGGTTTGTTGTTTTTTTACGTGTTTAAAATTTGCAAAAGAAGGAACGATAATTATATTCGACGATTATTTTGATAGACCATATTATCATATTGTTGAGAAGTATTTAAGAGTTCATCAAAAATGTGGAAGGCAAGCAATCTTTAAAATTTTTAATAAAGAGAAATTTGATTCAAAAAAAATTGATACAGAAATAAAAAATTTTCGTCATGTTTTAAATTGAATTTTATTGTGTTTCAAAGCTATTCAATTAAGTTAATTTTATGAAAAAATTTTTTTTCTATTTTTGTTTATTTTTATTTTGTTTTATTCAAAATTCTTGGTCAGATGATTTTATAATTAATAATATAGTTATAAATAAACCATGGATTAAATCTATACACTCTGGTCAAAAAGTTACTTCTGGATATTTAGAAATTATAAATAATAGTAAATCAGATGATGTTCTATTATCTATTGAATCAAATTTTGCTAAAAATAATCAAATACACTCTATGAATATACAAAATGATGTTATGAAAATGAAACATTTGAAATCTGGATTACTTATTAAAAAAAAATCTAAGATTGTATTAAAGCCTGGTGGTTTCCATTTAATGTTTTCTGATATTAATGAGGAGTTAAAAAATAAAAAATATTTATATATAAAATTAAACTTTAAAAAAAATGGATCTATAGAAATACCATTCCAAATTAAAAAAAATAATACTAAAGGTCATGTTAATCATAAACATTGAATTTGTTTAAAATAAAATTTTTAAATAAAAAATTGTTAATAACCCAACTGATATACAGGCTATGAAACCTACAATGAGTGGTTTATAACCAAGAGTGAAGATTTGATTGAGATTTGTTTGTAGTCCCAATGAAAGCATTCCATATAAAATTAAAATTTTAGAAATGAATTTTATGATACTTATACTTTCAATCCACATTATCTCGTATTGCGTATTTAAAAAGTTTAAGTCTCCTAAAGTTCTGAAAATACTAAACACGATAAATCCAACCACAAACATAGGTAGGAATTTTATGAAATTAGTTTTGAAATCTATTTTTGTTTCTTTTATAAATTTTAATGTAAGTAACGGTATCAATAATATTAAAAAAGAATTTCTTAATAATTTTGTAGCCATTGCAGAATTTAAAGCATTTTCTGAATCAAATGTTTCATCATAAATCATTCCAGCAGCACTGACTTGAGCCGTATCATGAATAGAAGCACCCAAAAAAATGCCAGCTAAAATGTCATCATTTTTAAAAAGTAATTCAGAAATATAAGGGTAAGTAAGTACCGTAATAAGTCCAAATATAGTAACAATTGATACGGCGTAACTAATTTCATTTTTTTTAGGGTTGATGATACTAGATGTAGCAATTATAGCTGTTACACCACATATTGCTGTACCCATACCAATTAAATAAGAAAGATTTTTAGATAAATTAAAATAATTTCCAAATATATATATAATTAAAAATATTAAAATAATATTTAAAATAATTAAAAAAAATGACATGTATCCAAACATCATAAGTTGATTTAGACTTAAAGAGATTCCTAAAAGTGCTATACCTAATCTAAGAAGTTTCTTTAAAGAAAATTCAGTAAACTTTTTTAATGTTGCATGTCTCAAGTAAAACTTGTTAAGAGTTATTCCAAAAATTAAACTAATAAAAGCTAATGAAAGTAAAATATTTTGTGACTTTAGATAATTATCAATTAAATAACAAATAAATAGAATAAATGTACAAAATACCAGGCCAGGAGAGTAATCTTTAATGATTTGCATATTTCTTAATTTCTAATATTAAATTTGAAAAAATCAGAGGACTTTCTTGTGGTACATTATGACCAACATTTTTTAATAATTTATGTTTAATAAGATTGGTAAACTTTTTTATATTTTTTTCATGTTTTGGTTCTCGAACTCCATTCATTAAGCCATCAAGTGTAATTGTCGGAACTTTAATTTTTGGTGTTAATGACAATTTATTTTCTATTGCAGAATAACTTTTATCACCATCAACAAGACCATATCTGTGTTTGTAGCTATGAATAACAACATCTACAAAATCAGGGTTTTGAAAACTTTCTTGAGATAACTCAAAATCTTTTTTAGAAAATTTCCAAGTTGGCGACCAAGTTTTCCAAAGAAATTTTATTATATCATTACGATTTTTTGTTAGTGAGTTAAAACCTCTTTTTGTATGAAAGAAATATTGGTACCAGTAGTTTTTTTCATTTTCTGGTTTATCTGGGGTGATGCTATCAATTTTAATATTTTGAATATTATAACCATTACATGAGATAAGCCCTATACATCTTTGGGGATATAAAGCAGCTACAATACATGCTGCTCTTCCACCCCAATCATAACCAGCAAGTATTGCTTTTTTGATATTTAAGCCATCCATAAGGTCAATAAGATCTTTTCCTAGTGCCGCTTGCTCTCCAGATCTAAGTAAGCTTTTATTCAAAAACTTAGTAGGTCCGAAACCTCTTAAATATGGAACTATAATTCTTAAATCATGTTTTTTTAAAATTTCAACTACATCTTTATAAGCATATATGTCATATGGAAAACCATGCATAAGAAAAACTGGAATACTATTTTTATGTCCAATCTCAAAATATGAAATATTTAATTTGTCAGTTTTTAGAGATTTTAAATTATTTTTCATTTTTATAATTTCCAATTAATCTTATCAATTTTTTTACTTTCCAAGAAGAAATTTGTTTTTGAAAAAGGTTGTGATCCAAAAAATCCATTATTAGCTGAATATGGAGATGGATGAGGACTTTTTAAAATTTTATGTTTACTTTCATCAATTAGTGAAATTTTTTCTTGTGCTTTTTTCCCCCACAAAATAAATACTAAATTCTCTTTTAGGGAGCTAAGTGAATGAAGTATTTTATCTGTGAATATTTCCCAGCCCTTATTAGAGTGTGAAGAAGGTTTAGAAGATTCAACTGTTAATATTGTATTAAGTAACAAAACTCCTTGTTTTGCCCAATTCGAAAGATCACCATGTTGAGATGGTAAAATATTTAGATCTGAATTAAGTTCTTTAAAAATATTTTGTAATGATGGTGGAATTTTATTTCCAATTTCCACTGAAAAACTAAGTCCATTTGCTTGATTTTGGCCATGATATGGGTCTTGACCTAAAATTATAACTTTTACTGAAGTGAAAGGAGTTAAATTTAAGGCATTAAAAATTTTTGACCCAGGTGGATAAATTATTTTATTATTTTTTTTTTCATTATTTAAAAAAACAGATAAATTCTTCATATATGGTTTTTCAAATTCATCATTTAAAATTTTTAACCAACTACTTTCTAAATTTATCTTACCCATATAATTTAAATAACTTATATATTGATAAAATTTCAATAATTTTTATATTTAATGGATGAATAAATCTTTTTTTCGAAAAGTTGGTTTTGGTCTAGGGGTAGACGAATCTATTCCGTCTAATCCACTTGAGTGGTCTATTTCACAAATTGAAAAATTACCAAAACTTAATTGGTCAGGGCCTATTTATTCATTAAAAGAAATGATGGAGTTTCACGGTAAGTATAATTATCAAGATAGAAGAGTATTAAGGAAAAAATTTAAGAAAGATAGAAAAGCTTATAAAAAAGAAAAAAAAATACTTAAATACAAAACTGGTTTTCATTACTTTGAGCCTTTATGGCTATATATTAGACATAATGAGGCAGTAAATGGTAATTCACCAGTATTTCACAGATTTTTACATTTTTGGGGAAATCATTTCGCAATTCAAAAGAAAAATGCAATGTATTCTTATGATGTAGGTCCATATCATAGAGAAGTGATCGCACCTGCAATGTTAAAAAATATAGAAGATTTAGTCTATGAAGTAACAATTTCCTGGGCAATGATACATAATTTAGATAATACAAAATCTATAGGGCCTAATTCTCCAAAAGCATTTAAGTATGCTGAAAGAGGAAAGTCAGCTAATTTAAATGAGAATCATGGCAGAGAGTTACTTGAGCTACATACAGTTTCACCAAATGCTGGTTATACACAAAATGATGTTATAGACATGTCAAAAGTAATGTCCGGTTGGATGCATAGAATTCCTAAAATGAGTTCAAAGATCCACAAAAGAGAGGAAAATGTCCCTGTACATTTTATAGAAGCATATCATGATAGCGGTCCATTTAATGTATTAGGGAAAAAATATGTTGAGAGTTTTGGTACTAAGGCAGCCAGAGAGATGTTAAGAAAAGTGATTAAAGATTTAGTAAAAAATCCAGCATGTATAGAATTTATTTCAAAAAAATTATGTAATCATTTTATTACTCAAGATCCGTCGGATGAAATTGTTAATTCAGTAATAAGTGCATGGAAAAAATCAAAAGGTGATCTAAAAATAATACATTCTGAAGTTTTAAAACAAGCTTACAAATTTTCTTATTTAAAAAAATTTCAACAACCCGAAACTTGGTTATTACAATTCATAAAAATGTCTGGTTTAGATTATTTTCCAAAAGATATGACTTATGATTTTGAGACTATGATTCCACGGGATAAAGACCGTGTAAGAAGAATTTGTAGAAACTTGGGTCAATTACCATTTAGACCACTTCAGCCTAATGGTTGGTCAGATTTTGAAGAAGACTGGCTTTCTCCAGAATTTTTATTTAGAAGAATTGGCATTTTGAATGCATTAAAACAAAAAGGTAAACTAATTCATTTAGATAAAAGTTATTTAGATAGAATAATTGAATTAAATTTTGACAATGTCTCGGAGATAAAAACTTTTCTTGAAAAGGTTAATAATAATGAAGAAAGTGTCGCGCTTTTTAGTAGTAAATGGATGTTAAAGACATGAAAATTAATAGAAGACAATTTACATTAGGGTCAACAACACTCTTATTATCAGGGATGTTACCTCTTAAAGTTAATTCATCTATGTTAGATAATAAAAAGAACCTGGTTGTAATTATGTTAAGAGGTGCGATGGATGGTTTGACATCAGTTCCTTACATTCATGATAATACATTAGAAAAAGTAAGACCTGACATAGTTGTAAAAAAATTATTAGATTTAAATAGTGATTTTAGCCTCCATCCTAAACTTTCAGGTTTCCACAAATTGTGGAAATCAAATGAAGCTTCAATTGTTCATGCAACAAATATTCCATATACTGGCAGGTCACATTTTGACGGTCAAAATTTAATGGAAAGTGGTGGTACAATACCTTATAAGTTGAAAACAGGATGGCTTGGAAGGGGAATTGATGTTGCTGGATTAGAGGGCTTGTCCATGTCTTTGCCTATGCCTTTATTATTAAGGGGTAAAGCAAATCAAGATAATTTTTTTCCTTCGAAGTTGAGTATGCCAACTAGAAATTTAGTTGATATATTAAAACATCATTATGATGACGAACCTCTATTAAAAAAATCTTTTGATAAACTAATTAGTAGGCCAATCTCTATGACTAAATCTCCAAATAATAAAAATTTAAAAACACTTGCAAGGATTGCAGGTTCAGAGCTTAAAAAAATTGATGGTCCTCGAGTAGCTGTGTTTGAAGTGTTTGGTTTTGATACTCATGCTGCACAAGGGGGTGCAGATGGTGAGCATGGACAAAAACTTAAACAAGTAGATTATACATTTGATGTTTTGAAAAAAACTTTAGGTAATACTTTTAAAAATACTTTAATAATTACACTTACTGAATTTGGAAGAACATTAGTTCAAAATAATGGCTATGGAACAGAACATGGTTATGGTACTTCGATTCTTTTAGGTGGTGGTTTAGTTAAAAAATCTCAAGTCTATGCAGATTGGCCTGGTATTAAAAATAAAAATTTATTTGAAGGAAGAGATTTAAACTCTACCTTAGATGCTCGTTCTGTCTATTGTTCAGCAATGTCAGTGTGTTTTGATACAGACTTTCAATTGTTAAATACAGAAGTTTTTCCTGATGAAAAATTAAATGATCTCACAGAAATTTTATTTAAAGTATAATTATGATATTTTATTGTTTTATCAATATTGATTAACTTTCTCTTAATGAAATGAGTCCGACACCGGATGCTTCGAAACCACCATCAACTGATAAATTTTGTCCAGTTATATAACTTGCTTTTTCAGAGGATAAGAAAAAAATTGCTTCAGCAATTTCATTTTCCATACCATATCTGTTAAGTGGTATTGAATCATGGTAAGCTTTCACAATGTCAGGAGTGTGCACTGCTTGAGCTAATTTAGTCTTTACAGGCCCTGGTGAGACACAATTTACTCTGATCCCAAATTCGCCTAATTCTATAGCTTGTTGTTGAGTTAATTGTATAATTGCTGCTTTTGAAGTTCCATATGCAATCCTTAAAGTTGATGCTCTTAATCCAGATATTGATGCGATATTAATAATATTTCCTTTAGTTTTTTTTAAATATTTAATTACATTTTGTGTAGTTAAAAAGGTACCATCTAAATTTGTATCCATGATTTTACGCCAATTTTTAAATTTTACAGTTTCAATTTTTCCAAAATCAGCTACACCGGCATTATTTACTAAAATATCTATTCGTTTCCCCCATTTATAAATATCCTCAATCATACTTTTGTTTTTTTTGGGATCTGATATATCACAAATATATTTTAATAATTTGTCATTTTTTAATTTAAGTTTATTAACTTCATTTTTGTCTCTATCAACTATTACAACTTTATAATTTTGTTGTAAGAATATTTTAGCTGTAGCGAGACCAATGCCTCTTGCAGCACCTGTTATTATTGCTACTTTATCCATAAAGTTTTACCATGTTTCACCGAATGGTCTTAACTCTACTCGAAAAGACCACGTTGATTTATCCTGAAGCACTGTTTTATACATTTCTTCTGCTATTGCAGTTGGTTTTGAGAAATAATCGTCTGGTTTGTCCGGTTGCATGTAAGGACGTGTTCTTGGTGTATCGATAGCTGCGTCAATAATGAAATAAGCAACGTGTATACCTTTTGGACCAAATTCTCTTGCAATTGATTCAGCCAAAATTCTTTGAGCTGCTTTTGTAGACGCAAAAAACCCCCAATGTGATTTACCTCTAGTTGCTGCAGTATTACCAGTTATTAAAATACTTCCTTTTTTTTTGGACAACATACTTGGCAAAGTTTCTCTTACAAGATGTAATAGGGCTGTTGTATTTACTCTAAAATTAAGTTCTAAATCATCAGGATTTAATTTTAATATACTTCCTCTTGATGCACTTGGAGCATTATGTATTACAACATCTGCAGGACCTAAATTATTTTTTATTTTCTTTAAGGTTTTTTTAAACTTTTCCAAATCACCTACATCACAAGGATAGGAAAAAATGTTTTTATATTTTTTTTCTAAATCATTTAAATTTTTTTTATTCCTTGCAATCATTGCAACTTTATATTTTTTTTTACCAAAAAGTTTTGCTATTTCAGCGCCAGTTCCTTTGTCAGGACCAACTCCAGTAACGATACAAACTTTTTCTTTTTCAGACATCGAAACAATCTTGTTTGTATAGAGTATCTCGCCATCTTATTGTATTTGGCAATGTTTTTGGTATTTCAAATTTTAATAATTCACATGATTTAAAAATTGAATATCCCGTTATATCAGCAATTGTAAATTGTTCGCCACAAATGAATTTGTTTTTTTCAAGATGTTGATCAATTCTTTGAAAAAGCAATTCGATCATTTGTATGCCTCTTTCTACAATTTCCGGCATTTGTTTAATATCATTTCTTGTGCCTGCTAATACTCTATTAACAAAAAATGATGATTTGTTTCTTATTGCATTCCCTAAAGGAGAATAGCCGTCTAATTCTAACCTTCTGTTCCACATATCAATATATGCTCTCATCTTAGGTGTAGATCCAAATAAAGTAGGTTCTGGAAAATGTTCCTCTTCTAAATATCTACAAATACTAATACTTTCAGAGATTATTGTATTATCATCGAGTTGAAGAAAGGGGACGCAATTAAATGGGTTCATAGATTTGAAAGGCTCTTTGAATTGTTCGCCTTCTCTAACATTAATTTCTTGTTCTGGTATTTCTTTATTTTTAAACTTTAAAAAAATTTTCACTCTTCTTCCATTTGGAGCAAGTGTAAAATTATATAATTTCATTTTTATTCCTATGTTTTGATTTTGTAACCTGTTTTAAAAATTCTCCATATAATTATTATACATAGTAAAATAAACAAAGAAATTGAAAATATACTTATTAAAATATTAACTTCACCAGTACCAAAAAAAGAATATCTAAAACCAGACACAAGATAAAATATAGGGTTAAATAATGTAATTGTTTGCCAAAAATCTGGAAGCACATCAATGGTATAAAAACTACCTCCTAAAAAAACTAATGGTGTGATAATTATCATTGGCACAAAATTTATTTGTTCAAAATTGTCTGAAACAATTCCAATAATAAAACCTAATAAACTAAATGATACACAGGATAATAACAGCATACACAACATCAAAATTGGAAATTTGATATTAAGATCAACAAAAAAAGTTGAGGTTATTAAAATTAGTAATCCAAGACAAAATGATTTAGTTGCAGAAGCACCAACATAACCAATAACAATTTCAACATATGAAATTGGGGCTGATAAAATTTCATAAGTAGTACCTAGAAATTTGGGAAAAAATATGCCAAATGATGCGTTGTTTACACTTTGCATTGAAATAGTTAAAATCACTAAACCAGGTACTATAAATGCACCGTAAGGTATTTCATTTGTAAAGTTTATGTTATTTCCAATTGCTGTTCCAAAGACAATGAAATATAAAACAGTTGATAATATTGGAGAAATAAGACTTTGGATAAGTGTTCTAAATGTTCGAGACATTTCAAAAATATAAATAGCTTTAATAGATCTGAAATTAATCATTTTTTAAAATCTCAACAAATATTTGTTCAAGATTAGATTGTTTAGTCTGAACATCTATTAACTCTATTCCAGTTTTCTTTATCTCATTTAGTAAAGTAGTTATCCCTGTTTTTTTCTTATTGGGGCTATAATCATATTCTAA
>ENA-OSEY01000540-OSEY01000540.1-marine-metagenome-genome-assembly--contig:-NODE-540-length-27491-cov-6.745568_pt1 | contig 27491 bp, 8 predicted proteins | sample MGYA00248465_ERZ534230 | MGnify/ENA primary metagenome ERZ534230 (study PRJEB26409, sample SAMN06344110) | marine metagenome | isolation source: Sea water from surface | place: Atlantic Ocean:Southern...
AAGAAAGACCCCACATTTTTATGTGGTGAAATGTGAACATTTAATAATAAGATCTCACCATCTCTGAATGAACAGTATCCGTCTCTTAAATTTGCTTTTCCGTTTCTAATGGACTTTACTTCAGTCCCTAAAAGCTCAATTCCAGCTTCGATTGTTTCAGATATTGCATATTGAAATTTTGCATATCTATTATCAGCTAGAAGTTTAAAATTATTTGCTTTATTAGTATTTTTTTTAACTTTGTTTGAATTTTTTGCCATTTTAGTTGTAAAAAATCTTTCTACTCAGAACAATTGCAATTAACCTTTCATTATGGCAATAATTTCTTCCAATATAGGCGATAATGACTTTTCTTTTCGTAAAAAAGAACTTAGGCTAGTTGATTCAAAAAACATTCCAGAAGAAAAGAGAAATAATAATTTGAACTTAGCCCGGCCTCTTAATTTAAAAGAATTTATTGGCCAAGAACAACTTAAATCTTCTTTAAGAATAGCTATAGATGCTTCAATTATTAGAAAAGAACCTTTGGAGCATACTCTTTTATATGGACAGCCTGGTCTAGGTAAGACTACTCTTGCTTTTTTGATAGCCCACGAATTGAATACAAAATGTAGGATTGCGACTGCACCAGCAATTGAAAGACCAAGAGATATTGTAGGTTTACTTCTTGGATTAAAAGAAGGTGAAGTTTTATTTATCGATGAGATACATCGCTTAAATAGGTTAACTGAAGAGTTGTTATATTCTGCAATGGAGGATTTTAGACTTGACTTAACTATGGGAGCTAATAGAGGAGCTCGTTGCAGAACAATTAATCTTCCTAGGTTTACTCTGATTGGCGCGACAACTAAATTAGCCTCAATAAGCGCACCTCTAAGAGATAGATTTGGTATATCTCAGAAAATTGAATTTTATACATATGATGAATTAAAACAAATTATTGTTAATTTCTCTCACTTGATAAACCTCAATTTAGATGATAAAGCATCTTATGATTTACTTCAGAGATATCCTGATCTTGCATCAGAGATGCCTAGAAACTCTGATGGAAGTGGAGATGGAACATTACGTTGTCAGACTGACTTACTATTAATTTTAAATGAAATAGTTAAGGATATTGAATTTGGTGGTAACTTCTTTACTAATCAAGTAGCAAGACAATATCTTGGTACTAATGATGAACTAATTCATATTCGTCTTCAAGTTTGGCAGTCTGCATTTGCACATGATCGTCTTGGTTTCTACATGAAGCAAGCTATTAATGGTGATCTAACTTATGATAACACTGATGATATTATTGTTGGTGATTGGGGTATCACACAAGATGGTGGTTCATGTGCTAATGTTCAATCAACTATTGATACATTAATTGCTAACCTTAATGATACTATCGCTCCTACAAGTGCTGACTTTAATATTGGTGCTGATAGATTATACTTCAATAGAGAATATCTTGCTCAAGAAGCAACAGGTCTCACTACTGCAGAGTTCACTTATACTCTTAATGGTATTAACTATACAGCGTTTGCATACTCTGATGTATCAGCACGTCAAACAGAATTTAAAAATATTATCCTTGGTGTAATTTCTGATTTACAAACTGGTGGAACTAATAGTACAATTCGTGCTATTGAAACCTTTATTAATACATCAGGAAATATTCAAACTATTGATGATAAGTTACTACCAACACTTTATGCTCTTGAAAGAATTAGATTTGTAGGTCAAAAAGCACTTAACAATTTACTATATGATCTTAATGATTCTGTTACTGGAGATCAATATAGAGCACAACATGCTACTTCTAGTGCATATAGAGATTCTGAAACTCCTACAGATATTAATCAAGTTCTCTATCGTTTCCGTGATTTAATTGATATTGCAGTTAACATCCTTGCACCAGGCAAAGATGAGATGAGAAGTGCTGCTAAGAATATTCTTTATAATAAAAACTATTACAAAGATGAAATTGGTAATATTGTTAATGGTCAGTTTGGTTCTAGTTCTTGGACATATAACAGTTTCTTAGATGAAATGGTTGATAATACTGTCCATGACTTGATTATTACTGATGTAACTCAAGAAAGAACAGCATACACATTATCTGTTGAAAGTGTTTCTGCTACTCAGTTTGTTGTTGGAGAAACGGTTAGAACTAATAACTCTGGTGAAGCAGAAGTTTTAGAGTGGGATAATGAACTTAACAAACTTTATGTTGGTGCTTTCGGTGGTAATGCTTTTGTTGCTACTAACACACTTACAGGACTAACATCTGGTGCAACTGCTACTATTTCTGCAAGTGGTGTAAGTGCTGCATATGATTGGCACACTGCTCCTGCTAACGTAAAAGTTTTAGCATCTGCTAAGTTAATTACATCTGCTATTAGTGGTCAAGTATCAGGAACTAATCTTTGGACTAATCCTGAGGCATTTGCAAGTAATTGGCAGTCATTCCCAATTAGTGCTGCAGATAGTATTAGTATTACCAACAATGCCTTTGCTGCTCCAGATACAACTGTTACAGCAGAGAAAATATTTGCTCCTAATTCTCAATCTGGTATTCACCAAGCATATAGAGATTATAGTCTGAATTCTTTTGAAACTTTTGATACTGATTCAGTTAAATTTGACAGTGGTACAGAAACATTTGATACTGGTGCAGCTGGAACTGCAGTTGATGATCAAACATTTACATATTCAGCATTCTTTAAAGCAGCAGGTTCTCAATCTGTTAGATTTGGTATTATTCTTGATGATGGAACATCTGGTGAACAAAATATATTCTTTGATCTAAATCTAGTAAATGGAACTATTGGATCTCTGTTTATACCTCAACAAGGTATCACAGGAGATGCCTTTGGTGTAGTTCCTTATGGTGATGGTTGGTATAGAGCATATATTACAACCACATTTGGATTTGGTTTCTCTAGTCTTAGAGGAAGTATTATTCTTAACAGTGCAACAGGTGCACAAAGTTGGACAGGTGACGGAAATGTAGGAGCATATGTTTGGGGTGTTAAACTTAATAAGGGTGCTCTTGATCCTTACACTGCAGTGAGTGGTGAAGTGTTCTATGCAAACACTGAGTATAATATCAAACTTTATGCATTAGGATTACTTGAAACTTACATGAATCAAGCACTAGCAGGTACACTAACTTCACCATCTCCTAACGCAGGTTTCTATGCCTTCTATGATTCTATTCAAGCAACTAACTACAATACAACTACTCTTGGTAGAAGTGTTAGGTATGGATTGAATATTATTGAACAACAACTATCTGTTGATACTTACTACACAACACTTCAAGAAATTAAGGGTATTAAGATTCCTACTAAAACTTATGGAGTTAGAGATTTACTCGTTGGTATTGGTGGAGGTATTAGTTTTGCAGACTTTGCTTATGGGTCTCAAAGCGATGCACTTGCTGAAATTGAAACCAACACATTAAATGAAGGTCAGATAGTACAAGTTTATAAGAGATTTAGAATTGATGGTGACATCACTGATGGTCCTTATACTATGAATGAAGCAGTTCAGAAACAAGGTGATGCAAGTATTACTGGTGTTGTTTATGGATTCCATACTGATGAAAACTACAAATATCTTGATGTTCGTGTTACTGCAGGTGTATGGCAAGTTACAGATAATGTTGTAGGTGCTACTAACTCAACAACTGCACAAATTAGTGCTATCGAAGATAGAATTCATATCATTGATGTCAAAGGTGGATTTGTTAATGATATTCCATTCAAAGGATATACAAGTGGAAATACTGCAAGTCCTACTAATTACTATAAGACACAAGCAGCAATTACTGATAATACAGGTGGTTCACTAACTGTTGATACTGCATCTCTCATAGGAACATTTGAAGTTAACTCTGTTGTTTATCCTACAAGTTCTAGAAGATACTTTGATGTCGTCAAATATGCTGGATTAGATATTAAAGTTGGTGATTTAATTGCTTCATCTGGACATTTAAGATTTGGTATACAAATCATAAGTGGATATCAAACATTTACTAAAGGAAATAGACTTTATAAAGTTGTTAATGGAACTGCAGATCCTGCACAATTCTGTATTATCACAGAGGTTGACATAGGTAGTAACTTCTTATATGTAAGTGTTGCACAAGGAACATTTGGTAACGGTGATATTGTCGGTGATTATGGTGCTGCGATTAGTGATATTCCTAATGGATATGCAAGTATTCTAACTACTGTTACAACAGCAGGTGCTGCAGCAGCAAGAATCCAAGATATCCGTACAATTGGTGTTAATAAGAGATTATATCTCAGTGGAATTACAGGAACATGGAATTCTAGAGATGGAATCATAGGAGTTGATGGTTACAAATCTGCCATCATTAATAACGTAGAACTTAAGGCAAGAGTTAAACGTTCCTTCAGAGGTTTTGATGGAGTTCAAACTAACTTTAAACTTACCACTGCGAACGGAACTCCATACTTCCCAGATCCTGCAGGTCACATGTTGATCTTTGTCAATGGTATTTTACAACCACCTGGTGCTAATAATGCATTCACTGCGTTCTCTGATATTATTCAATTTACTGAAGCACCTGATCTTGGAGCATCATTCACTGGATTCTATATTGGTAAACTTAGACAGTTAGATGACATCTCATTCGAGTTTGACTCATTGAGACAGTCATTCAACTTGAAACGTAATGATGTATTCTACTCACTAACTCTTACAGAAGGTGTTCAATCTAGTGTTACTAGACCTGAGAATAATATTATTGTTTCTCTTAATGGTGTTATTCAAGAAGCAGGCGTTGGTTTTGAAATTGTTGGTTCTAGAATTATCTTCTCTGAGATACCTAGATTTGGATCTACATTTGTTGCCTTCTCTTATGTTGGTTCTGAAGCGGACGTTGACGCTGCTGAAGTTGTTCCTCCTATTGAAATTGGAGACTTTATTGACATACAAGGTGAAACAGATGATAGAGAAGTTGCTGTTATTGAATCTTCCAATTCACTTATTACATTTGATTATCTTGGATCTATCTTTGGACAAGGTGCTCAAGCTCAAGCAGTTCTAACAACAGGATTTATTGACAAAGTACAGGTAACAGGTGGTGGATCTGGTTATACTTCACGTCCAACTGTTAGAATTGACTCCATCTCTGGTTTCGATGGTAATATTCGTGCGTTGGTTGGTGTAGCAGGTGTTGAAATTAGTAATACTGGATCTGGATATCAGAATCCTGCCATTGCAGTAGAAACTTCTGTTCCTGATGATTGGACTGCTCCTGACCTTTCACTATATGGTGAAGAGTTAGTAGACCCCGAAACCCCATAAATAACTAAAAATTGTAGCAAGAAATGGCTAAACAAACCCTAGGTCTTGGAACATCAGCTAATGATAACACAGGTGATACCCTGAGAGCTGGTGGTGACAAGATTAACGATAATTTTAACGAGATTTACTCAGCGTTAGGTAATGGTAGCACTTTACAAGTCAACCTTACTAACCCTGCTACTGGACAAGTCTTAAGATATAATGGTTCGCAGTTTGCTGCTAGTGATTACTCTAATTTAACATCTGCATTAGATGTTAATGGAAACTCTATTGTTTCTTCATCTAATGGTAATATTTCAGTTTCTGCAAATGGAACTGGTGATATCCTTCTTTCTGCAGGTTCAATAACTAGCACATTTGATGGTGCTACGGGCGAAATTAATATGCCAACCAAGGTGAAATTTAAGAATGAATACACTTCATTAGCTGCTGCACCTTCTGCAGCTGGTTATCCTGGTTACTTTTTTACTGTAGATGGTGATGATAAACCATATGTTAATATTAATATTGCAACTGGCGGTGTTGGTGACACTAGAGCATCTCTATTAACACAATATTCTGGTATCGGAGATCTTTCCAATGTTGATGTTACCACTGCTGCACCAACATCTAACCAAGTTTTAAAATGGAACGGAACAAATTGGGTACCTGGCGATGATAATGCAGGTGTAAGTTCTATCAATGTTTTCCAAACAATCGGTGCTGATACAGGATCTACAACTGCAAATTCACAAACTGATACATTAACTATCACTGGTGGAACAAATATTACGACAGCAATTACTGGTGATACTTTAACAATTAACTTTAGCGGATCTCTCACAACTACGTTTGCAGCTTTAACAGATACAAACGTAACTGGTATTGCTCAAGGTGATTCATTATTCTGGAATGGAACTAACTGGATTCCTACTCGTAGTCCTATTACTTGGTGGGAAATAGATGCAAATGGTAATGCTGATTACACATTCACTGGTCCTGGTTTTGCAACTTCAACAAATGATCCTACTCTCTATCTAATGAGAGGTATGACATACGCTTTTGATAATAACACTGGTGGTAATCATCCTTTTAGAATTCAATCTACTCAAGGATTATCAGGTACTCCATACACTACAGGTCAATCTGGTAGTGGAACTGCTGTTTTATACTTCACTGTTCCTATGGATGCACCTGCTACATTGTATTATCAGTGTACAATTCACGCAGCAATGCAAGGTCAAATTAACATTGTAAGCTAATAAATGGCAAGAACTGTTCCTGGTACTGGTGCTGTAATCGAACCAATATTCGATGAGATTTTTGGTGTTCGTGCGGTCAAAGTTACAAATGGAGGATCTGGATATATTCCTACAGATCCACCACGTCTTACAGTAACTGGTTGTGGAACACCAGATGTAGAAGCACTACTATATCCTATTATTGATGCAGACTCTGGACAAATTATTCATGTCAGAGTATTAGAAAGAGGTAGAGGATATGATCCTTTAAGACTTAAAATTACACCTCTACAAGAAACTCCAAGTGTAGTTACTTCTTTTGATATTAATAGAATTTGGCAAACACACCCTAATTCACCTACAACTGCTGCATTTTCTCTTAGTAATGCAGGTGATAAAATTGATAGATTAAGAATACAATCTGATAATCATCCTAAACCTTCTATTCATACAGGCATTGATGTTGAAAGGCAACCTGGTGGTAATGCATTAATTGCAGATAGATCTTTTGATCAAACATTTATATATCGTGGTGGAAAAGACGTTCCTAATCCAGGCACTAGACAAATTCAAACTGATAAAGCCATTGGTATCATGGCAAATGGTGGTTTATTACATACTCCTGAGTTTGGTGCAGATGGAAATCCACCAGCTGGTTTTGGTATTGATACAGTAAAATATGATTATGTAAAAAATACAAATGTTTATGATGCAGTAATTGATAATAACACATATTTTTATCAGTCAAGTAAAGTTATAAATGAATTTGCTATTGATAATGGAACATTTGATTGGGGTGCAATAGCTCCACAAAATGTATTTACTTGGAATATTAAAGTAGAACTTGATAACATTTACCTTGCTGTAAATCAAGTTGATGAAACTTTAGGTTCTGTTGAAGTAGGTAGAATTGTTGATGAAGTGTCTGGAGCAGCAAGAGGAGAAATAGCAAAGATTGTTAGAAATAATCAAAATATTATTACACATGTATACCTAAGAAGTGTTAGTACTGGTGCATCTTTTTCAAATGGAGACAGACTTTTAGGATCTAATGGATTCACTTTTACTATTACTGAAGATCCTCAAGCATTACCAAATGGTATTTTCTATATTGATTTTGGATCAGATGCAGATGAATTCGGTCCTTTCGTTCCTGGTCAATATTATTTTGCTCCAGAAGGAATTAAAGTTGCAAGAAATTATTTAATTATATGGAATCAGTCTGATAGTTCTAACGGAGCATCAGAAGCACATCCTCAAGGTCATGCAATGCAGTTTAGCACCACACCAGATGGTGTTCATAACTCATCACCAGGTACTCTTTATTACAACAGCACAGGTGTAAGTCAGGCATGGGCTGCTGACTATGAAAATGAGTTTGCACCAATCTTCTTGATGAACGCTGATGAAAATGGATTTATATACTATTTCTGCAAACATCATCCTGACATGTCTGGTAAAGAAGGACATGAAGGATATATGTATTTGGATCCTGAGATTGAAGTTGAACCTCATCCAAATAATTACTACTTAGAAAATTATTATCAATCAGATTCAAATGATCCTAATACTATTGATCGTTCTCGACATGTAGATGGTCATTCAAAAATTTTGGGTATGTCATTTGATGGATATCCAATTTACGGACCTTATGGATATAATTCTAGTGGTGTTGCTGCTAGAGAAGTATCTTCATATCGTTTAAGAACTACTGTTGAATTACAAGGTAATCGTCCTCAAGTTAATACAGTATCTAATGTAACTTATAATGTAACAGTTGTAGGTGGTAAGTTTGTATATAGTGGAACATCACCTTCATTCTTAAATCTTGAAAGAGGAAAAACATATATTTTTAATCAAGATGATTCATCAAATGATGGTTTTACATTATTAGTTTCACCGCAAGAAGATGGATGGCATACATCAAGTCCAGTAATTGTTGGTAATACAAATGATCTATATGATGGTCCTGTAACTAATGGTAATGGTATAAAATATTATATTGATGGTTCTGAAACAACTTACCAATCATATATCTCTGGTTTTAATGGTGCTACAACAAGAGAAATTAGATTTACAATTCCTGTAAATGCTCCTAACGTATTATATCTCTTCTCATATAGTGGAACTGGATATGGAATTAGAGTAGTTAATAATGGTTATGTACTAGGAGATTTAGTAAATGATTACATTTATGATTCGTCTGTAGGAACTTTAGATCCTTATAATGGTAAGTTTGCTCCTACTCCAGAATATCCAAACGGAACATATGCATACTATATGACAGAGGATAGCAGTGGTAATCCTTATTACCCTTATGCTATTGGAGATCGTTTCTATGGAGTTCCTTTATTTGAAGGTGACACACCACCCGCAGAAGTTGATGTATTTCCATCAGAAGCAGAAGGAGAGGTAATATTAGATGATAGTGGAAATGTTTCTTACGTCAGAATGACTAAGAAAGGTGATAACTTCTTTGGTCCTGCTACAGCAAGAATCTTAGGAGGACAGGGAACTGGAGCTACTGCATCTCCGACTGTTCAAACAGTTACAGGTTTATCATTACTGAATCAGGGTAGAAACTATGCTACACCTCCTACTCTTATCTTTGAAGGTGGTGGAGGACAAGGAGCACAAGGTGCTGCAGAAATTGATACTTTAGGTGAAGTTACTTCCATTAGTATTGTAGATCAAGGAGAATTTTATCAAGAACCTCCTTTCATATTAATTACAGGTGGAGGTGGTATTGGTGCAAAAGCAGAAGCAACTATTGATCAAGGTAAGATTACTGGCATTAATGTAACAGAACCAGGTAAAGGATATACTTCTCCTCCTAATATTATCTTTACTAAATTAGTTAATTTAAAGAGAAAGTCAGATGCTAGACAATCATTTAACTCTTCTCTCATATACTTAACTGGTGTTGTTAAAGATGTTGGTGCTGGCGACACAGAAATATATGTAGATTCTACAGATGCATATCCTGGTTCTGGTCAAATTATATTAAATAAAGAAACAATATCGTACACTGCTAAGACTGCAGGTAAATTCTCTGGTTTAACTAGAGGTGTTAATTTTAATTATGATCAGAGAGTCATTTTAGACGCAGGTCAAAATGATTCTAATGGTTTATCAACATATAAATTTAATGTTGGTGATATTGCAATTCGTGCTGTTGAAAGTGCTAATAATAAAATTGCAAGAGTTTATGATTGGGATCCATCAACAAGAGAACTATTAGTTACTTTTGAAGTTGATGAACTTGCATTTATTGATGGTGGTATTCCTTCAACTGAGGACGCTATTGTTCAATTTGATGGAGGAACTGCAGCGAGTGCACCGTCAGGATTTGATCCTCATGTTGTGTTAAATACTGTTGGTAGTAATATTACGTTATTAACAGTTCCAATTCAAATATTTTCAGATAGATCTTTCCAAGATATTGCTGAAAATGATGGTGCAGGTGATGGTATTGCTGACTTGGTAAATACTGGAACAGATTATGATGGTCAGATTAGTCTTGATGGTGGTTTATATAATTCATTATATGGTATTGAGGAAACTCAAGGTGGAACTAACACAACTCTATTTGCTGTTGGTGATAGAATAAAAGATGCTAGTTTACCATTTAAGTTTGCAACTGTAGATACCGCAGGTACTCTTACAGATGGTGTAGAACATCCTGCAATATTAAATATTTACTTAGATCCTAACGTAGGAAATGGACAGAACTTCAGTGTTAACGAAGTAGTATTAGGTTCTGTATCACAAGTAAGAGGAACTGTAGTATCTTGGGATCCAGCACAGAGTCTTTTACAAGTTAAAGATGTAGTTCCATTTAATACAGGTAATATAAATGTTGGTATTGGAGGATTATTATATGAGTTCTCTCAAGATGGAACTATTGTAGATTTCATTGTTCAGAATCCAGGCACCAACTATACAGGAACACCAACTGTAACTATTGAAAACATAGGTGATATACAAGCAACTGCAACAGTTACCATGACCACTGCGGGTGACCAAGTTGCTTCTTTAACTATTACTAATGGTGGATATGGTATTACACAAAGTGTAGATAGTTCATATAACTATCACCCTACAACTACATTTACAAATGCTGGTGGAGATTCTACTGGATCAGGTGCAGTTGTACAAGCGATTCTTGGTGGTGAGAATCTCGTAGGTAACGGTGGAGCAACGTATAGAATCAAGAGGATTGATTATCAAACGATTGTTCGCTCGTAACCTTCATAAATAAACAGGAGGACAGTAGTCACTAGGAAATGGCAGCTCTATTAACTGATCAATTTAGAATATTCTCAGCGAAGAAATTCATTAAATCTTTGGAAGGTCCTGATGCAACGCAAAGCGATGCAGTAGCAGGAGCAAACAGAGATAGGATCTACCTGTTTATAGGTAGACCTCAATCATGGGATAATGAAAACTCACCGCCTCAGGCAGTGGATTCATTTTCCGAATTCTCAGGTTCGTATGACGACATGATCTCTCTAAAGAGAGTTCTGGCATCGGATACTGTACAAGTTTGTCGTAGAATCGACTGGGTTTCACCTGAAGAAACCACTGGTGGATTAGGTTTCACCTATGACATGTATCGTCATGATTACTCTCCTAGTAAAACTGCTGCTTCTGGTGCAACTAAATTATACGATTCTGATTTTTACGTTGTAAACTCTCAGTATCAAGTATATAAGTGCATCTATAATGGAACATCTCCTAGCGACCCTAACGGAAAACCTTCGACTGTTGAACCCACTGGAACGTCTACTTCTATTATCACTACTGGTGATTCCTATCGTTGGAAGTATATGTATACTATTCCAGTTGCTTCTGTGCTTAAGTTCTTCTCCAATGACTACATGCCTGTCTTTACCAATGATGCGGTAAAAACAAACGCAGTTGCTGGTGAAATTGACACTGTTGTTATCAACGCTGCAGGTTCTGGTTACAACAACGGAACTTATGATAACGTTGCAATTAATGGTGACGGAACTGGTGGTAGAGTTTCAGTTGTTGTTGATGGTGGTAAAATTATCTCCACAACTGTGACATCTGGTGGAACTGGATACACATTCGGTAAGATTAGTGTTGATAGTATTACTGGTGTTGGAACAGGAACTGGTGGACAAGTTGATGTTATCATTCCTCCTCCAAATGGTCATGGTTCTGACTCTGTTGTAGAACTTGGTGCATTCCGAGTTATGATTAATGCCAAACTTTCATACGATGAAGGTGCAGGTGACTTCCCGATTGATAACGATTATCGTCGTATTGGTCTTATCACTAACCCTCTAAAGTTTGGAACTGAAGAACTAATCTCTGATTTGACAGTATCTGCTACAAAAGCAGTTATCTTTTCTCCAACATTTCAAGGAAATTATGTCCCCGATGAAATTATCACTCAAACTAGAGTTGTTGGTGGTACGAACGTTACTGCTCGTGCGAGAGTTATCTCATGGAACGCAATCACCAAAGTTCTGAAATATTATCAGAATGCTGTTGATGGTATTTTCCCAGAGGTAACTGGTACACAAAATGAGTTTGATGGATCTAACGTAATTAATGGTGCAACATCTGGTGCTGCTGGTCAACCTGATGTTAACTTCCCAGCTGTTCCTAATGCTTCTTCTAGAACAATCAACAACACCGAGTATGACTTGGGTATGAAATTTAACAATGGTTATGCGAAACCCGAAATCAAGTCAAATAGCGGTGACGTTGTGTATATAGATAATAGAAGATCCATTAGTCGTGCAAACGACCAGGTAGAAGATATTAAAATCGTAATCGAGTTCTAATGGCACAAAATACCAATCTAAACGTCACCCCATACTACGACGATTTCGATAAAGCGAAAAACTTTTATCGAGTGCTGTTTCGTCCTGGTTTTCCAATTCAAGCAAGGGAACTGACGCAAACTCAAAGCATTCTACAAAATCAAATTGAGAATGTAGGTTCTCATCTGTTTAAAGATGGTGCTATGGTCATTCCTGGTCAAATAGGATATGACTTACAAGTTGATGCTATCATGCTTCAAGAATCATTCTTGGGTGCTGATGTTGAATTGTATAGAACTCAACTTAATAACAAAATTGTTACTGGTCTTGCGTCAGGTGTAAAAGCAAAAGTTCTGTTTAGTGTTTCAGAAACTTCATCTGAGAAAGGATACATTACATTATATGTTAAGTATATTGAGTCTGGTGGAACTGCACAAACTCAGCAAACATTTACCAATAATGAGCAGTTAATTACTGACACAGAAATTACTTTTGGAACAACTCTTATTGAAGTTGGTTCACCATTTGCACAATTATTACCAACTGGAGCAATCCAGACTGGATCTGCTGCGTACGTTCAAGAAGGTGTTTACTTCATTAGAGGTTTCTTCGTAGACGTGCCATACCAATATATTCTCCTTGATCAGTATGGAACCACACCAAAGTATAGAATCGGACTTGAAATCCTTGAGTCAATCGTCACCCCAGAAGATGACTTATCACTCAATGATAACGCTGCAGGCACATCTAATTATGCTGCTCCTGGTTCTCATAGATTCAGAATAACTACAAACTTAATTAAGAAGCAACTATCAGACGAAGCAGATAAAGACTTTATTGAATTACTTCGTATCAACGGTGATAAGATTGAAAAATTAGTTGATAGAAGTGCATATGATGAACTAGAAAAATCATTAGCTCTTAGAACATTTGAGGAATCTGGTGACTACGTTGTAAATGATTTCCAAATTACTATGAGAGAAAACCTCAATGATGGTTTTAACAATGGTGTATATGACGTTGGAGATACTACAGCACAAGGCAACACTGCTATTGAAGGTAATTATGCAGTTGAATTTGGTCCAGGTACTGCTTATGTTAGAGGATATAGAATTAAGACTTTAACACCAAAATATGTTGATCTTGCTAAACCAAGAGAGACCGATGCTGCACAGAACACTATCATTCCATTTGAATTAGGTAACTTCTCTTTAGTTCAAAATGTATTTGGTTTTGTAAACGTATCAGGTTCTACAATTACTAATTCATATCATACTATAGAACTTCATGATAGATTTACAACAACACCTGGTGATGCTGTAGGTAATGTTATTGGATATGCTCGTGTTTCTTCTTTAGAACATTTTGCAGATCCTAACACGACTTTTGGTGATGCTGATGACAAATATAAATTAAATCTTTTTGATGTTCAGATGTTTACTATTCTGGACTTAGCAAGTGCTCAAACTGTAGGTCTTGGATCAGTTGTTACTGGTGTAACATCTGGTGCTAAAGGATATGTAGTAGCTGCATCTACAGGTGATCATGCAACTTTATATTCAGTGGAAGGAAATTTCCAAGCTGGAGAAATGATACAAATTGATGGTATTAATTTAGATACCATTACAAATGTTCATGTTTATCAATATTCTGATACTCGTCAAGTATTAGCAAGAGATGAAGGAACAAATGCTATAGAATTTACTGCTGATATTGTTCTTGAAGATTTCATAGAATTACAAGGTTCTACATTTACATATGATGCTAGTGGTGGATCTGAAAATATTGTTGGACAAAACTCAAACTTCTCAATAGACTTGAGACCTGGTGATAGAATTTACTTTAGTGCAACTAAATTTGTTGATGTAGACTTTGTTGATCCTACAAACTTAACTTCTTCTAATACTGGAACTATATTTGACTTTGCTTTACAGAAAGTAAATGTTACACCTGGTGCAGGTGGTGCTGCTCCATCAGCAGGTGATTATTCTGTTGCTGTTAGATATAGAGCAAATCTTCAAGGGACAAATAATGCAACTCTCTTGGAACAGATGCCAAAACCATATGTTAAGAGTATTTCTGATGAATCTATGGTTGTTAGAAGAACTTTTGATGCTCAAACTGTATCATCTGGTTCTATTTCTATTACTCTTCCTGAGAACGAACAGTTCCAAGCACTATCTAATGAAAACTATACCTTTACTGTATTAGCAAGTACAAATGGAACTCATCCTGTTGGTGATCAAATTCCTATTATTACATCAGGAAGTGGAAACTTAGGATATACATCTTTCACATCTGCAGATAGAACAACTATTCAGATTGACAATCTTACTAATATTACATCAGTTAAAGTAACTGCATCTATTTCTAAGAATGTTACGCAGAGAAAAACTAAGTCTGCTCAAAAGATGTTTGTGTTGAAAGTTAATAAAACTACTTTAAACTTAGATAAACAAAATTATAATCTAGCATATTCTAATCTTTATGGAACCAGAGTTCAAGATAAAGATATATCTCTTGGATTAACTGATGCATATAAGATTCATGCTGTTTATGAATCACTTGATGATAGTGATCCTGTAATTCCATCTGTGACATTAGTCGAACCGACTTTCTTCGCTAACGGAACGGTAGTTACTGGTAGCACATCAAAAGCAAGAGCAAGAGTTGTAGACTTCAACTCAAGCACACTTAAGTTAACTGTTGTGTATCTAAGTGGACAATTTATTTCTGGTGAAACTGTAACTGGAACTGATAGTGCAAACACTGCTATCTCAGGTATTATTAATGATAGTGTTGGATCAGTTATTGCTGGTTCTAAAGTAATTACTGATAGATATGATCTTGTTGATGGTCAAACTGACTTCATTTACGGAATTTCTAAGATAGTTCGTAAAAAAGGTGTTGCAACACCTATTAGAAAATTAAAAGTTGTTCTTGATTATTATGCACACTCTGCAACGGGTGATTATTTTGGTGGTCAATCATATCTCGATACTGCATATGAAGATATTCCCATATTTGGAGCAAAGTTTTTACCAGATTATCTTGACTTCCGTCCAGGTGTTAAAAATCTATTCAGTGGAACTGGAACTGTTGGATCTCCTGCATTTGTAAACTGTTCAACATTTGACTTTATATCAAGAATATTCCCAACTTCAGGTACACCTTCTGCAACTTTATTTGATATTCCTAAAATTCAAAGTGACTTCCGTTGTGACTTTGATTGGTATCTATCAAGAATTGATAAGGTATTCTTATTACCTAATGGTGAATTCCAAGTTGTAACAGGTAAATCTGCAGAGGATCCTCAAGAACCATCAGGTATTGCAGATGGTATGCTTCTTGCAACATTATTACATTCCCCATATGGTTTTAATCCTTCAGAGGACACTATTATTCTTAGATCTGAGAATAAGCGTTATACAATGCGTGACATTGGTAAACTTGAAACACGTTTAGGTCAGGTTGAATATTATACATCTCTGAATATGTTGGAGACAGATACATTTAATACTGAAATATTAGATGCTAATGGTAATAATAGATTAAAGAATGGATTTATTGTAGATGATTTTACAGATCATTCTAAATCTGCTGTTTCAAATCCAGATTATAATGCTTCATTAGATTTCGTCCTAGGAGCTGCTCACCCATCTCATTACACAACTAACGTATCATTATTAATTAATGAATCATTATCTACAAATTATCAAAAAACTGGTCCTTTAATTACACTTCCATATACAGAAGAAGTATTAATTAATCAACCATATGCATCCCGTGTTGAAAATGTTAACCCGTTTAACGTTTTTGCATACATTGGTCGTATTGATCTTTTACCTGCCTCTGATGATTGGGTAGATACAAGTCGTCTTCCAGTACGAGTTACTAATATTGAAGGTGATTTCCAAGCAACTAGTTTAGCATTGAATACTAATAATGAAGGTTTTGCACCTGTTCAATGGGGTAGTTGGAGAACAAACTGGACTGGAATTGAGATTAGTGAAAGAACATTTAGAGCTGGTCGTCGTTCTGATTGGGGTAGAGGTCGTGCTGTAGATAGAACAACTACTACAACTACAACTGAAAGACAAACTAGAAGTGGTATTAGAACTAGAGTTGTTCCTAGAATTGATAATAGATCTCTAGGTGATAGTTTAGTTTCTGCAACAGCAATTCCATGGATTCGTTCTAGAAACATTGAAGTGGCAGTTGTTAGAATGAAACCAAGAACTACTTTCTATGCATTCTTTGATGGGCAGAAGATTGCAGAATATATGATTCCTAAGGTTATCGAAGTTATTAAAGATTCATCAACTGATAGTAGAACTAACTCTACACCATTTGTTGTTGGTGAAACAGTTACAGGTTTGACAAGTGGATGTAAATTCCAAGTTGATCCTCCTAATAATTTCTATGAATTTAATCCTTATGATGATACTGCGATGCCTACATCATACTCATCTACTACAAACTTTATCAATATTGATACTGATAGATTAGCAGTTCAAGCAGTTGGAGATTTCTATGGTAACTTCCAAGTTGGTGAAGTTCTTCAAGGTGCTTCTGGAGCAAGAGCTGTAGTTAGGCAACGTCGTCTTTTAACTGATAGGTTAGGACAATGGAAAGGATCATTCTTTATTCCAAGTCCTAGAACAGATACTAATCCTCGTTGGTCAACTGGAACTAGAACATTACGTCTTACAACTAATGAAAATGATTCTAGAGTATTTGGAACTGTTGCATCTGCTGCTGAAACACAGTACCGTGCTGAAGGAACATTAAATACTGTTCAAGAAAATGTTCTTGCTATCAGAAACGCTGATATTGTTCGTGATACTGTTACTCAAGATAGAACAGTCTCCTCTACTAGAACTGAGACACGTCAGGTTGGTTGGTGGGATCCACTTGCACAATCATTCTTGGTTGATGAAGAAGGTGGAACATTCTTAACTTCAGTTGATATTTACTTCAACGCTAAAGATAATAATATTCCAATCTCCATGCAGATCAGAACAATGGAAAATGGTTATCCAACAACAACTATTTTACCATTCTCTGATACGACTATAAATCCTGCAGATGTTCAGATTTCTGAAACAGGTGCTATCGCTACTAGATTTACATTTAGAGCACCCGTGTTCATTCCTCAATCTATAGAACATTGCTTTGTTTTATTCTCTGACTCTAATGAATATCAGGTATGGATTTCTAGAATGGGTGAATTAGATATTAGTGGTGATAGAACTATCTCTGAACAACCATATGCAGGTGTGTTATTTAAGTCACAGAACGCAACTACTTGGACTGCAGACCAGTATGAAGATATGAAATTTATTATCAACAGAGCAAGATTTGATAATTCTGCTGCTACTAGAGTATCTTTAAATAATGCTCCTCTTGATCTAGGTAATGGTGGAAAGGTTAAATTATCTGTTGACCCAGTTATTACTTACAAACCACAACTTCAACTTGTAACTAACTCAACAACATTACCATTTACTATTGGTGCTAGATTGTATCAAAAAACAACTCTTGCTGAAGGTACTATTATTGCTGTTACACCAAGTAATTCTGGAGTATTATTAACTATTAATGATATTTCTGGTAGTTGGCAAGCAGGTTCTAATACTGGTGGTGTTATTGCAAACCGTATTGTTTCTTCAAAAGCAACAGCGACTATGGTTGTATCAGGTGCATCTGGTGATTTCCTAGTTGGTGAAACTGTTACAGGTAATTCCGCTTCTGCTCCTACTGCAGAGGTTGTAACTTGGACTGCTGGAACTAATACACTAACGTTAAGATATGTTTCTACAGACTTTACTGCTTCAACTGAAACAATCACAGGTGGAACTTCAAGTATTACTGCTACTGTAAGTTCTGTAACTTACTCTGGAGATGTTATAGAAGGTGGTGCGGTCAGCGATGCATTTGTAAGTACAACTCCAACATATACAACAGATCAAAGAAGAGTTACAATTTTACATCCTAATCATGGTATGCATGATACTGACAACAACGTTGTTCTTACAGGTGTTACTTCTGAAGTTTCAGATACTTATCTGACATCTTCTATATCTGCTACTGATACTTCTGTGTCAGTTAATGATGCTAATGCATTCCATAAGTTAATCAATGGTGCTGCTATTGGTTCAACAAACTTAGGATACATTAAGATTGATGATGAAATTATGTCTTATAGTGCTATTTCATCTAATGGTAAAACAATTACTGTTAATGAAAGAGGACTAGATGGAACTACTGCAGCATCTCATGTTGATGAATCAGTTGTTGAGTGTTATAACCTTGATGGTATTCCTCTAATTGAAATTAATAAGACACACACTGCAATTTCATCACCAACACTAGATACTTACGATTTAGCAACATCTTCTATTGGAAGACTTGGAATCAAATCTGGAGGAGTAGACACTATAGCGTCACAGAATATTCAGTATGAAGTTCTTGTTCCTCAAATTCAAAAACTTCTTCTTCCGAAGACTACTATGACTGCAAGAGTTAATACTATTACAGGTACTTCAATTAATGATGGTGCTACAATGGCACAGAATTCATTTAGTAATACTGGTGCATTCTTAGATATTAACCTTGATCAAGATAATTACTTTACTTCACCACAATTAATTTGTTCACAGGCAAATGAGTCTGCTGAATTGAATGGTGAAAAATCAGTTAGAGTTGATTTGACAATGCAGACAGAATCTACACTTGTATCTCCTATTTTAGATACTGATAGAATGTCTCTTACATTGGTAAGTAGTAGGATTAACAGTCCTGCTGATCCTAACACTGCATTATTACCTTTTGGTGATACACATGAAGCAGTTTATATTACTAAGGCTGCTGATTTGGTTAATCCATCTTCGTCAATTAAATTGATATTCAGTGCTTACCGTCCTGCAAACACTTTCATAAAACCTCTATATAGAGTATTACCGACTGGATCTACTGATTCGATCGATACTCAGGGTTTTGAATTCTTCCCAACGGATGAAAATTCTGCCTCTATTCCTGGCTCAACTGAGACAGAAATTTATAGAGAATATGAATATGAAGTTTCTGGATTAGACTTTAGTCAATATCAAATTAAACTCTTATTCGTATCTAGCAATCAGGCATACACCCCTATTATTAAAGATTTAAGAGCAATCGCTCTTGCTGTATAATGAAAGTTGCTGTTGAAGATTGCGAAGGATGGTATAAAGACGACATAACTGGAGCAATCCAGTGTGCCGATACCAAAAAATATAATGATTACATGAGAAATTATCGTGCTCGAAAACAAAAAGATAGAGATTTCGATACTTTACAAAATGAGGTTTCTGAGTTAAAATCTGAATTAGGCGATATTAAGTCGCTTTTACTAACGTTAGTCAAAAACCAAAATTAAATTATGTCTGCAACACCTAGTTCAGCACCTGTTGAGAGAGTATCTCAAGAGAGTATGCTTAGTCAGTTCAAAGACCAATTAAGTAAACTCCTTGCAGAGAATCAGCAAATGTCTGATAAAATCAAACAAAATGAAATTCAAGCACTTAAGCTTCAAGGTGCTATTGAAACCCTAGAATATTACAACCCACCAACACCAGAAACAATGTCACATCCTCCAGAAGAGGAAGTAGATAACGTAGATGCGGGATAATATTTGAAGGGGGGAGCAATCCCCCCTTTTTACTAGCATAAATAACTTGGAAGCATTATCTCATAGAGTTGTCGTACAAAAATGGCAAATAGATTACAATTAAGAAGAGGTGGAGCTCAGGAATGGGCAAACTCAAACCCAATTCTCGCACAAGGAGAATTAGGAATAGAATTAGATACTGGTAGATTTAAAATCGGTGACGGTGTTACTGCATGGAACACCCTCCGATATGAACGTCCTGTAGAATCTACATCAAATACTGCAAATACTCTTGTACAGAGAGATGCTGATGGTAATTTTGCAGCAGGTACGATCACTGCGACACTGATCGGTAATGCTTCAACTGCTGCTAGATTATCTTCAACACGTCAAATTAACTTAGCAGATGACCTTACAGGATCTGCTGTTTTTGATGGATCTCAAAACATCACAATTAATGCTTCTTTAGGTTTAATAACAACTCTTCCACATTATGATGGAACAGCAACACCATCAGGAACTTATACAAAACTTGTTGTTGATGCTAAAGGTAGAATTACAAATGGTTCTTTTCCCTCTACTCTTGCAGATTATAACTTAAATGGAACAGTAGAAGGTCAATCTGCACAACCATATGATCTTGACTTAGTTGCAATTTCTGGTCTAACGACTACAGGTATTATTTCAAGAACTTCTGGTGGAGCAGTTTCTACTAGAACAATTACAGGTACTGCAGGTAGAGTTTCTATCACAGATGGTGGTGGAATAAGCGGTAACCCAACTATTGATTTGGTTACTACAACAGTTAGTGCTGGCGACTATAATACGGAATCCCTGACATCTGTAGCAGGTTCACAGACAGTTAATGCTACAAAATTCTCAGTTGACGACAGGGGTCGTCTAACAAGTGCTGCAACTGTGCCTATCGCTACAGCAGTTGAAGGAACTACTGCACTAGATTATAATGCAGGTACTTCATACTCTAGGTATGCTATCATCAAAAATGCCTCAAAGGTATATCAGGCATATCAAGACATTGGTGCAGGTCAAGGTGCTCCTACTCATTCTAGTGGCGATAATGGCGGGTGGAGATACCTCGCTGCCGAGAGTACTGAACAGAAGGGTCTTGCCTCTTTCGCACAAGAAGATTTTGATGTAGCATCTGGACATGTAAGTATTGCTGCTGCAGGTGTAGATAATACACAACTACAAAATAGTAGAGTTTCTTTTGCTGATGGAAATGCTGTTGAGCATTTTGAATTAGATCAAGAACTTACCGCTACCACTGGTTATCGTGGTTTCAATAAATTAAATTACGTTAAAGTAAATGATACCTCAGGTAATCTTCTGTTTGGTGCTAATAACACTGGCGATAGTGGTGCTGGTGAAGTCGATATCAATGTAAGAACATATATTTCTGATCCAGATATTACTCTTGATGGTGCAACTAATCAAACATTATCTAAAACTGGTGATGGACAACTTACATTTGGTCTATCTCAAAGTAGCACTGACAATAGATTCTTAACACTTACCTCAGTAAACGCAGGTTCTGGAACTGGTAATATTCTTCTCTCAGCAGATGACAATATTACACTTACTGCTACTGAATCTACTGGTAAAGTTTTCGTTGAAGATGCAAGATTCCAAGATAATTATATTGGAACTTCTAATGCTACCATGCACCTTGATCCAGGTGATGATAGAGCAATCACAGGATTAGTAAGGATTCATGGAGACTTACAGATTGATGGAACAACTACTACAGTTAATAGCACAACGATCACGTCTGATGATCCTATTATTACTCTTGGTGGTGATACTGCTCCTAGTACTGATGACAATAAAGATCGTGGAATTGAATTCAGATATTATGACTCTCAAGCAAGAATTGGATTCTTTGGTTACGATGATTCTTACACAGACCTTGGAGGGCATGAAGGAGGGTTCACATTCTTACACAATGCCACAAATACCTCAGAAGTATTTTCTGGAACAGCTTCTGGAATCACAGCAGGTAATTTAAAACTTACAACAAATACTAATTCAACATCTAATACTACTGGAGATTTGGTAGTTGCAGGTGGTGCAGGTATTGGAGATGATGTTAATATTGGTGGATTACTAGACGTAGATGGAACATTCCGTGCAAATAGCACCTCTCGCTTTGATGACACAATGGTGTTACAAGGTGCTTCTAAGTCATTACAATTTAAAAATGGATCTGGAACTGTTAAATCAGAAATTCATACAACTTCTGGTAATGCAGAGTTTGGTGGTATCGTAACAGTCTCAGGTAATACAGACTTAAATTCAAACTTAAACGTAGCATCTAATGTTCATTTTGAATCTACAGATGCACCTACAATTATATCTGGTGCTCCTCATACTATCGGTTCTAATGACTATGGTTCATTTAGATTTGATGGTGGTGGATATATTGCAGGTAATGTTCTCTTTAATGGTGATATTTTCCTTAACGGTGACTTCAACCAACAAGAAGACGTAACTGAAAACTATGGTTTAAGAAACTACCTATCTATTCGATATAAACTAAGAACTGGTTCTATTGCTGCATATACCCCATCATTCTCAAACTCTAACACTTCTAACTTAAGAGTCTTTGGTGGTGCTGGTGTTAATACTACCTTACATGTTGGTGGAACTGGTAGTGGTCAAGGTTTCTTTGTAGGTAAGAAAAACTCAGGTGACACAGTTAAATTTAGTGTTTTAGGTGCTAGTGGTAATACAGATATTCAAGGAACATTAACAGTAGAAGGTCAATCAACTATTAATGATGGTTTAATTATTAATGCTTCTAACGAAGAGTTTGCAATTCAGAATGGTTCTGGCACAGATAAGTTTACAGTTGATACTGACAATGGTAATACTGTAATTCAAGGTACAGTTAATATTAATGGTGTTACTGATATTGATGCTGATTTCGCAGTTAGAAACGGAACGACTGATAAGTTCTTTGTCGATAACGTAACTGGTAATACTAATATTGAAGGAACTCTAACTGCTGATGGTCACACTGAATTAAATTCTACTCTTAATGTTGATAATAATACAACACTTGGTGCACAACTTACAGTAACTGGTAACTCCGAGTTCAACGGAACTGTAGATGTTGATGCAAACTTTGCAGTCAGATCAGGAACTACTGATAAGATGACTGTTGCATCTGCCTCAGGTAACATAGCAACTGATGGAACTCTAGTTGTTGCAGGTCAAACAACTATTAATGATTCTCTAATTGTTCAAAGTGATAACGAAGTAGTTAATATAAACAATGGTTCTGGAACAACTAAGTTCAGTATTGATACTGATAACGGTAATACAAATATTATTGGAACATTAACAGTTGGTGATGCAACTCAAATCAACAATACTTTAGGTGTTTCTAATGTCACAACAATTACTAGAAACACTCAGCAAACTCTGACTGGATCTTACGCTGCTGATGGTGCATTCCGTCTAACTGGTGGTGCTGCGATTGGTAAGAACGTTGCTATTGGTGAAGGTCTAAGAGTTTATGGAGGCACTGAACTTACTGGTGCTCTTGATCTTAACAATAGTGCTGATATCTCTGGTGCTTTAGTAACTCATGATGATGTTACTATCACTGCAGATAATAAGATGTTCAAGGTGCAGAACGCTTCTGCAGCGAACAAGTTTACAGTAGATACCGATAATGGTAACACTGATATTCAAGGAACACTAGATGTTGCAGGTGACTTAACTGCTGCATCAGATTTAATAATCACAGGAAACCTTACAGTCAATGGAACAACAACTACAGTCAACTCTACAGTCACAACAATCGATGACCCTATTATTACTGTGGGTGGTGACACAGCACCAGGATCTAACGATGGAAAGGATCGTGGTGTGGAATTTCGTTACTACGATGGGTCTGCTAAAATTGGTTTCTTTGGTTTTGATAGATCATCATCCCAATTCCAATTCCTAACAAGTGCAACTAATACTTCAGAAGTTCTATCTGGAACAGATGGTGCTCTTAGAGCAGGTAGTTTAAATCTTACTGGTGCGGGCACATCTCTTGATGTTGATGCTAATGCAAACATTGATGGCACACTGACTGTAGATGGTCAGATAATATCTCAAGTAACTTCGGGTGCTGCCCTTGTTATCCCAACAACAGATAAGATTAATAATCTTAACGCAGACCTACTAGACAGCATGACAACTGCGACTGCTGCTACAGCGTCTACGATTGTAAATCGTGATGCATCTGGTGACTTTGCTGCTAATCAAATCACTGCTGCTAGTGCTGCAGGAGCTGGTGCAGGTTTCTTAGGAAACGCATCTACTGCTGACGCATGGAAGACTGCTAGAGTATTAACACTTGATGGTGTTGTAAATGGTAGTGTATCTATAGACGGTAGTGCTGCTGTTACTCTTACAACTACTTACGATGATGCTGACATCACTGCACTCGCTGCAATGTCAGGCACAGGATATGTTGTAAGGACTGCTGCTAATACTTACGCACAAAGGACATTTTCTGTTACAGCGTCGTCAGGTATTACACTGACAAATGCTGATGGTGTTTCTGGAAATACTACAATCAACGTTGCATCTACTGCAAGTAACTCTGCTAACAACCTAGTCCTAAGAGATGCATCTGGTGATTTCGCTGCTAATATTATTACCGCTGCCTTAGTTGGTAACGTTACAGGTAATCTTGTCGCGGCCACTTCAACGGCCAAGAATCTAAATCCTGCTGCTGATTCTACTCATGATTTGGGTAGTAACACTGTTAGATGGCAACACATTTATGCCGATGATATTACTTTTGGTGGAACTGGAACTGGTAATGTTACAGGAAATCTAACAGGTAATCTTGTAGCAACAACTTCAACTGCTAAGAATCTTAATCCTGCTAGTGATAGTGCATTCGATCTTGGTACTAGTTCAGTTAGATGGCAAAATGTATATGCAGATGCTGCAAACATTACTGCTATTACAGGAACCTTAACTGGAACAGTTTCAAGTATTGCAAACCATGATACTGATGCATTATCTGAAGGATCAACCAACCTTTACTTCACTAACGAAAGAGTTGATGATAGAGTTAATGCTCTTATTACAGCAAGCACTGGTATTACAAAAGTTTATGATGATACTGCAGGAACATATACCTTATCAGTAACTCAAGCAGATATTAATACTGACAATGTAACAGAGGGATCAACAAATCTATTCACTACTGCTACTAGAACTAGAACTCATTTCACATATGGAGTTGGTATTAAACTTACTACTGCTGATCTAGCAATAGACTTTACCGAGTTTGACACAGATAATATTACTGAAGGATCAAGCAATCTATACTATACAGATGAGAGAGTTGATGACAGAATCAATGCTCTAATTGTTGCAGGAACTGGTGTTACTAAGGTTTATGACGATGCTTCAAACACATATACATTATCTGTTACTCAAGCAGATGTTAATACTGACACAGTAACTGAAGGATCAACCAATCTGTTCACCACTGCTGCTCGAACAAGGACACACTTTACTTACGGAACGGGTATTGAGTTGTCTGGTAGTGGTGAACTATCTGTTACTCAAGCAGATATCAATACTGGTAACATTACAGAGGGTAGTAACCTATTCTATACTGATGAGAGAGTTGATGATAGAGTCAATGCTCTTATCGTAGCAGGAACAGGCATTACAAAAGTCTATGATGATACTGCAGGAACGTACACTCTCACAGTTACACAGGCAGACATTAGCACAGATAATGTAACTGAAGGATCTACAAACTTATTCACAACTAATACAAGAACAAGATCACACTTCACATATGGCACAGGTATTGCACTCTCAGGAGGTGGTGAACTATCTGTTACTCAATCAGATATTAATACTGATAATGTAACTGAAGGATCTACAAACGTATTCTTTACCAATACACGTTCTGATGCTCGTTTTGATGTTAAACTTGCTGCAGCAGATACTGATAATTTATCTGAAGGATCAACAAATCAATACTATACAGAAGCAAGAGTTCAAGCAAAACTTGACAATGCTTATGAGCAACTAAGAGCAATGTTAACTAACCTTGCTACATCAACTACACTTACACTAGGACTTAGTGGAGACCCAACACCAGGTGCAGTTGTTACAACAGGAGTCAGTGTTGGTGGTGGCGGGGGATTCACAGGAGCAACAGCAGTTGCTACCTCTGGAGGAACTGGATCAGGATTGACTGTTAATACTACAGTTGATGCTGATGGAAACATTACTGCTGCAGCAGTAAATGCAGGTGGTTCTGACTATCTGATTACCGACACTGTTACAATCACCAATGCTAATGCAGGTAAAGTATTATCACTTAACTTGGCAACATTGGCAGGTGGATCAAACTATGTTACAGGAACTGCTCTAGCAACGACTGGAGGTTCTGGATCAGCAAGTTTGGTTGTAAATATTACTGCATCTGCAGGTGCGATCACTAACGTTGTTATCAACGATGGTGGTACTGGTTATGTTGCAGGTGAGACAATCACTATTGTTCAACCAACTGGTGCTGACGGATCAAATCCAGGATCAGGTGGTACAGTGAACGTTGCTTCCGTAGCAACTAATGCAACTCTAACTCTTACTGACATCACAACGATGGAAGTTGGAGCAACAGTCACTGGTGCTACTTCTGGTACCACAGGTGTTATCACTGCTCTTGGAACTAACCAAATCACTGTTAATACTGTTGACGGATTCTTCAAGAAAGGAGAAGTCGTCAGTGCTAATGATGTTTCTACTTTGACAATATCCTCATTCAGTTAATAAGTTATGTCAGCAACTAGACCCGCAAGTAAAACAGAACTAAAGAACTATGCTCTTCGTAGACTAGGATATCCTACGATAGATATCAACGTTGCGACTGAACAACTTGATGATTTAGTCGAAGAGGCCATTGACTTTTATCAGGAATACCATTACAATGGTAGTTATAAAACCTTTATGAAAATAGAGGTTACTGATGCAATCAAGACTGCTGCAACAGGATTTACAACTGTATCAGGAACTCCATGGTCTGAAATGGACAACTATGTCGATCTTCCGCCTGGAACTCTAGGAGTGAACCATGTATATTCTCAGATCGGTGCTTCTAGTATCGTACCTGGAAATATTTTCAATATTAAGTATCAAATCTTTTTGAATGATATCTATGCTATGACGCATGGACACATTCTACATTACTTCCTAACTTCACAGTATCTTGAAACTCTTGATTGGGTTACTAATTCACAAAGAGATCGTAGAGTAAGATTTAATGAACATCAAGGTAGATTATATCTTGATATGGATTGGGCAGATTTACAAGCAGGTGATTTCATATTAGTTGAAATGTCACTCAGACAAGATCCAACAACTTATACAAGTATGTTTAACGACAACTGGTTAAAGGATTATGTTGAAGCATTATTTCAACAGCAATGGGGAAGAAACCTAAGTAAG
>ENA-OSEY01000543-OSEY01000543.1-marine-metagenome-genome-assembly--contig:-NODE-543-length-27412-cov-2.893287_pt1 | contig 27412 bp, 26 predicted proteins | sample MGYA00248465_ERZ534230 | MGnify/ENA primary metagenome ERZ534230 (study PRJEB26409, sample SAMN06344110) | marine metagenome | isolation source: Sea water from surface | place: Atlantic Ocean:Southern...
CTTACCTCTCAAATTTATTGAAACAATATTTAACGCTTTGTTTTGATTTAGAGTTTTTTCTACAATTTTTTTAATTTTAGGGATTTCCACTATCTATATATTAAATAATTTTTTCTTATTTTGGAAGATGAAATATCGGTTATTTTTGTCTTTAAAAATATTATTTTATCTTTTTTAATAAGATTCCAAGCCCACTATCTAAGTCTAATGTCATAGCAGCAAATCCGATATCTTTTTGCTGAGCACCTTTTGGTTTTTTCTCAAGTTGACTAAAGCTTTCTTTCGTTGACTCAATATTAGTATGAACAGCGTAATGTGATATTTGTAAGTAAAAGGGTTTTTTTTCTACTACACTCGAGGATATGAAATCAATTGCTCGATTTGTTAATGAAAAAATATGTTTAGGATCTTCTTTAAATACATTATTCCACTGACTTCTATCATTGTCAAAATTTCCATCTCTATTTTTCGTTGGCCCATCACTGACATCATATCCAAGTACAAATGGATCACTTCCCATGCCCCATTTTCCAAAATGGGCTGTTCGATACTGATTATTGATTTTTTTAAGTGCTTTGGGGATACTAGTGAACCCATCATGATCAATATGATCAGTATTCATTCCAACACGAATCAGTGAAAGTCGAGCTGGCGATTTACCAAACTGAATACTGTATCTTGAAGGTGCACAAACAGGTGCACTTGCATAAGCATCGGAAAACCGCATACCTCTTTGAGAAAGCAACTCAAGGTTTGGAGTTTCATGGTAATAACTTCTGGATCCATTTTCGCTACTCATCATTTTCACAGAGGTACCATTCCAGCCCTGATCATCCGCCAAAACAAGTATAAAGTTTGGGTGAACAGGTAACTCATCTTTTTCTGCTGAATGATCATCTGATTTACAGGAAAAAATCAACAAAATTAAAATTGAAAAAAAGACTGCTTTGATAAGTTTGTTTTTTTCTTGTTCCATTATTTTGCTTTGAATTGTAAGATTTCACCATTTGTGTCATGTATATCACCGAATGTGATATTTTTAGCTTTGTGCATAGATTGAGCATTCTCGAATTGTCGTCCCAATCCTTCTGGTTTAATTGAAGCTTCAATTATTCTTTGCTCGATTAATAATTTTAAAGAGTCCTCTACAACACTGTAATCTTCATTTCCAAAAAGATTAATTAACTCCTTTTTATCGTTTTTATGATCATAAAGCTCATAGCCTAGTTCACCATTGCTTCCCCATTTTGTTAGCCTATATCGTTTAGTTTTGATTGAATATCCATTGCGCAATCTAGTTAGTGCACTCTGTCGAACTGAGGAGCTTACATTCTTGATTATTGGTTTTAAACTTTTTCCAACAACATGCTGAGGTGTTTTAATATTTGTGAGATCCATAAGTGTTGGGTAGAGATCAATTAGTTCAACGGGACTCACAGATGAAGCTCCTTGATTTTCTAATCTTGGAACAGAAATAATAAGTGGCACTCGCGTAGCTTTTTCAAATAGTGTTTGTTTTTGCCAGTGTCCATGTTCACCTAAATGATAGCCGTGATCTGATGTAAAAACAATAATAGTGTTCTTATCTAATCCATTGTACTCTAGATGGTCAAGAATTCTACCAACTTGTGCGTCCACAAATGAAATGGTCGCATAATATGCCTCTTTAATTTCTTGAGCAAGTTCTTTTGGAAGATTTAATTGAATCTTTCTTGAACTTATAGATTTTGCTGCAGGCACTGGTAAAGTTGACAAGTAATCATCGGAAATTTTTGGAATTTCAATTTTTTCTCTTTCATAGTTATGGAAGTATTTTTTTGGAGCTACAAAAGGTGTATGGGGCCTAAAAAAACCAACCGCTAAAAAAAACGGAATATCTGTTTTATCAAAATAGTCAAGTTTTTTTATTGCCTCACTTGCTGCAATACCATCTGTTTGCTCATTATCCTCACCATCCGCTGCAAGCCAGCTTAGTGTACCCCCATACTTTCTTGGCTTAAGTGTATTTATCTTATACTCTTCCAATTTATCTCTTCCGTATGGGTTAACTGTTTGGTCCCAAGAATAAATATCATCATTACCTGATGTGCCAATTGCACTTGGATTATCGTAATGAAAGATTTTACCAATTCGAACGGATTGATAACCCTGCTGTCTGAAACGTTGTCCCAAGGAAATAACATCTGGAACTGAATTTCTGAGATTCATATTGTTTGCTGTAATTTTGGTTTGATCAGTATATAAACCGGTCATCAGTGAAGCACGAGAGGGACCGCACCAAGGGTACTGACAATGCGCATTTTCAAATACTACTCCTCTGCTAGCAAGCCGATCAATATTTGGAGTTTTTACAAGCATATTTCCGTAAGCTCCTATATCACAGTTTAAATCATCAGCAACAATCAATAGAACATTAAGCTTTTTATTTGATATTTGGTTTTCTTTTCTTGTACCATCAGAACAGCTGTAAAAACAAAAAAGCAAAGCTAATAGCTGTATTTTTACAATGTTTTTAAAACTTAAAACCACAAGACAAAATTTTATTAAAATTAAAAAAAAGTGTTTGAAATTGGGCTGAATTAAAATGCAATACGAAGAAATATAGGTAGATGGTCTGAAAAACCTCCATACCAATTACTACCTCCATATGTTCTACTTGGGTATTTTTCTCCCTTTTTATTTGTATACATCATGTATTCTTTCTGGAACGCTCCTGATCTCATGACTTGTAAGTCAGAATTAATTAAGTTTTTTGAAATAATAATTTGGTCTAGCCAGTTCCAATTACCTCTGTAGTTATAGGAACCAATGCCTACAACATCTTCGCTATTCATTAAATTTACTAAATCATTTTTTACTAATATTTCAGACAAACTCTCATTGCTTGGATAATCGTTGAAATCACCCATTATAATTATAACTTGATCATCAGGTATTTTTTTATCAATGTAATTTCTCAAAACATTGGCAGCAAAAACTCTTTTAAAATTAGTTTTCTCTTGGCCTCCCCATCTTGATGACCAATGATTAACAAAGATATTGTAGACTCTATCACCCATTGCTAGCTTAGCAAATAAAATATCTCTAGTTGGACGAGAGCTAGTTGGTAATTTTACCTGAATGAAATCACTATCAATGAGTTTAAACTTTTTTGAAAATAAAAGAGCACAATCAATGCCTCTACCATCAGGACTATCTTTGTGCACAAGATTGTAGTTGTTATTTTTAAGAGAGGTATTAGATAGTAAGTCATTTACTACAATTTTATTTTCAACCTCACAGAGCCCTATCAAATCTGGCAATAAGTTATTGTTTTCTTCTGCAGAAAGCCCTAAAAATACCTTTTCAAGTTGCTTTATCTTATGAAGATATTTCTCTGAATTCCATTTTTTTTCAGATGTTGGTAAAAATTCGTCATCATTAGTAATAGGACAGTTAATAGTATCAAAAAAATTTTCAACGTTATAAAAAACTGTGAAGAATTCGTCATTGTTGATATTTGGTTTGATATCATTTTGAGAAATACCAAAAAACGGCAAGAAAATTAATAAAATGAACTTATTTTTCAATTTTGAGAAATTGTTTGAGAGCTATTACAATCTGTGCAGTATCCTTCAAGAATTAAATTGTAATTCTTAACAATGTGACCACTACTTGTTTTTAAAATTTTGATTGTGGAATCATCTAGACAAAATGTTTGATCACATGAGTAACATATAAAATGACCATGCTGATGATTGTGTGAGTCTGGGCTACAACTATCTAAATTACACAAAGAATATTTTTTTAAATTATTTTTATCTGGAACTTGATGGATTAGCCCCTTTTGTTCGAAGCTCTTTAGAGCTCTATATATTGTAACCTTATTAGTTTTTTTATTAAATCTTTCGAAAATTTCATGTATTGTCAAAGAAGATTTGCAATCAAAAAAAAGAGAAAGTAAATCTATTCGGAACTGAGTTTTATTAATCCCAAATCTTGATAATATTTCTTTGTGTTTTTTCAATTTTCTTATAAAATTAAAAAATTAATTATTACGAAAACGCAAAATTGTTGCGTTTTTTAATTAATATCACTAAACTTGCAGATTATTTTGAAAATGAATTTTACAGCAAAAAATATCAGTTTTTCTTATGACAATCTAGGCATAATAGCTAGTACACTTTGCATGATTCATTGCATTGGAACTCCATTCTTATTTATAGCCAAAGCTTGTTCAACTACTTGCTGTGCAGACGCTCCACTATGGTGGAAAGCTATAGATTATGCTTTTTTAATTGTATCATTTTTTGCTATTTATTTTATTGCAAAAAAGTCATCAAACAATGTATTAAATTTTATTTTTTGGTTCTTTTGGGGACTTTTAGCCATAACTATTTTTAACGAAACATTAGGGTTGTTTACCCTTCCAAAAAACTTCATTTACATTCCAGCTTTTTCTATCATTATATTGCATTTTTACAATATTAAATTTTGTAAATGTGATGATGAAAAATCATGCTGCACCCAATCGTAAACCTTAACTAAATTATTGATTTACTTTTTTTTGCATAACTTTGCGATGTGATTTTTATGCAAATACTGTTTTGAAAAATAAGATATTTAATTTCTTTATTAGTGATTCGTCAAAGAAAAGTATAGAAAGATCTATTTTAATTATTTCACTGATAAGCTTTTTAATTCATTTGTTAATAATTTTTCTAGCCAAGAATAACATTGTATTTAGTTCAGAGAATTCAATTCTCAAAAGTCCAATAATGGCAATATATACTCCATTTTCTTTTATATTAATATATGAAATTTACCTTCTAGTTTATTATCTACCAAGATCAATCACATTATATATATCAAAGCAATATGAAATTATAGCACTAATTGTAATTAGAAGATTGTTTAAAGATATTTCAGAAATGGAAACATCAACCAGCCTATTCTCTAGCACAATAAATCAAAATGTATTTATTGACTTATCTTTAACTATACTACTTTTCTTTTTGATATATCTATTTAGAAAAAATAGTTTATCGCTTAGCTCCAAAAACTTAAACTCAAGCATGATTAGATTCATTGAAATTAAGAAATGGATTGCTGTTTTTCTTATTCCTGCCTTCTCAATTATGGCCATTTACAATTTAGCGTTATGGATCGGAGATACATTTATCAAAACAAACATTGTAAATAACCAATCAATCAATAATATTTTCTTTGCAGATTTTTTTCAAGTATTAATTCTTGTTGATGTTTTTCTTCTAATTTTTTCTTTTTTCCATTCTGATTTATTTCATAAAATAATGAGAAATTCAGGATTTATAATCTCAACTATTCTTTTAAGAATGTCATTTCTCTATGAAGGATTTTCAAATGCAATTATGATCATTTCAGCACTTTTATTTGGACTTTTGATTCTTTACATTCACAATAAGTGCGTGAAAGAAAAATTATTCAAAAGTGCAAGTGAGTTATAGATGATTAACTTAATTTTGTAAAAAATGAAAAAAATGAAAAAAATAATTTTACCAATAACATTTATGTTCTTAAGCTCTTTAGTTTTTTCACAAACAGATGAAGCTGAATACGAAAAAGTACTTGAGCAAAGTCCTTTTAATAAAATGTATCCTCAATTCATGGCTAAAGAAGCTGCAGATTACTTTAAAGAATTCAATAAGTTATTTACAGAAGAGGGGCCAATTGCACCAAAGGAAGCTAGACTAGCTGCTGTTGCAGTATCTGCTGCTATTAGGTGTGAATATTGTATATCTGCACAAGTACATTTAGCTAAAAAAGAGGGAGCAACGGATGATGAAATAAAAGCTGCTGTTCAAATTGCAGCGGAAATCCAAAGATTTTCTGTTCTACTTTACGGAAATGAATTTGGTTTAGATAATCTTGAAAGAATTATCGGCAAACAGTAATTCAATTTACTTGGGTCATTAACTCAGTTGGTTTAGAGTGTTACCTTGACAGGGTAGAAGTCACTGGTTCGAATCCAGTATGACCCACATATTCCTTTTAATATGTTAAGAATTTTTAAGAAAGAAGATCAAACTTTTGGTCAGTTCAATGGAGGTGAGATAATTGAAAATAAACCAATAGGATTTCCTCATGAGGCCTTTGTTCTTAAACCTTTTTCAAATTTATTTTACTGGGCACATGCTATTGCTACAAAAGATAGTACTATAGGCCTTCATCCACACAAAGGTTTTGAAATTTTAACTTATGTTTTAAAGGGTAAAATCAGACACTATGATACTAAAATAGAGAAATGGGTATCGCTAAAGAAAGGTGATGTACAGTTGATTCAATCAGGAAGTGGTATATCTCACTCTGAGCACTTGTATGATAAAAGTGAAATTTTTCAAATTTGGTTCGATCCTGATTTATCTAAATCTTTAAATAAAGAACCACAATACAAAGATTATAAAGAAAAGGAATTTAAAAATATAAATGGTATAAAAACAATAATTGGGACTTCATCAGCCATAAATATTGATAGCGATGTTTTTATGTTTGAATATGACATAAAAAAAGAGTTTGATTTAGAATTAGATAAAAACAGGATACATACTTTTTATCTAATCAGTGGAGAAATTAAAATCGATAAAAATATAGTAAGTAAGGATTCCTTTTTTATTTATTCTAATGTTGATAACATTAAATTAATTTGCTCAGAAGAATCAATACTATTTCATATTTCAGTTCCTAATAAACTCAATTACGAAACATACTATAAATAAATCAAAATATGCAAAAGATTAATGTAGTATGGATGAAAAGAGATATCAGACCATTTGATCATGAGCCAATTCACATGGCTCAGAAACATGATCTTGATTTCATAATTATTTACTGTTTTGAACCAAGTTTAATGGCAAGAAATGATATCAGTGAAAGACATTTACAATTCGTCTATCAATCAATAAAAGTATTAAACGAATTTTTAGCTCAATACAACAGAAAAGTAAATAAGTTTATATGCGAAGTTGATGAAGCGATTAATTATATACAGAATAAATATGAGATTAATAATATTTACTCATATGAAGAAAGTGGTACAATATTTACATGGGAAAGAGACAAAAAACTTAAAAAGAAATTTAATCAAGATAAAATTAATTGGTTTGAATTTCAAAAAAATGCTGTAATAAGAGGTAAAAAAAATAGAGATGGTTGGGACAAGTATTGGTATGCTTTTATGAACCTTCCTTTATTTCAAAATTCTTACTCAAACTCTGAGCTTAATTTTAAAGTAAAAAAAAGTTTATGTGATATAAATAAGTTCATTTTCTTAACCAAATACTCAAAAAAATTTCTTCCTGCTGGATTTCTGTATGCTAATAAGTACTTGAATTCTTTTTTGCAAAAAAGAGGTAAAAATTATTCGAAAAATATTTCTAGTCCACATCTGAGTAGAGAATCGTGCAGTAGATTATCAATTTATTTGTCATGGGGGAATATTTCCGTTAGAGAAGTATACCAAAAAACTAAAAGCTCACAACTTTATTTGCTATACAAACGGCCCTTTAATAATTTTTTGATTAGACTAAAATGGAGGTCACACTTCGTTCAAAAATTTGAGGTTGAACCTCGTTATGAGATTGAATGCATAAACAGAGGATATGAAAAAATGAAATATGATAACAACTCTTCACTTTTAAAAAAATGGAAAAATGGAGAAACAGGATTCCCTCTCGTTGATGCATCTATGAGATGTTTAATTTCTACTGGTTGGATCAACTTTAGAATGAGAGCGATGCTAGTTTCATTTTTATGTCATCATCTAAATCAAGACTGGAAAAAGGGTGTGAACTACATGGCTAATTTATTTTTGGATTATGAGCCAGGTATACATTTTACTCAATTTCAAATGCAAGCAGGAACAACAGGAATAAATTCGATTAGAGTTTACAACCCTATCAAGCAGTCTAAAGAGAAAGATCCTGATGGAGTTTTTATTAGACAATGGGTACCAGAGTTAAAAAATATTTCAAATAATTTTGTTCATGAACCATGGAAAATGACAAAAATTGATTTAACACTAATAAAAGACTTTTCATATGCTAAGCCAATAATTGATCCAAGTTTAAAAAATAGTATAGTAAAAAAAGAACTCTGGAAATTAAGATCTGATGAGTTGGTTAAATCTGAATCAAAAAGACTTCTTAAAGTTCATGTTAGAAAATAAAAAGTCACAGGCAGAAAATATAATTGAGAAAATTAAGTTTGTCAGTATGTACACGCTATCAATAATGTATTTCACTGTGGGAGTCAAGCATTTTACAGAGCCAGAGTTTTTTAAAGCAATCGTACCTAATTATCTTCCATTTAAAGAAATGATAGTATATGTTAGTGGTGCTGCAGAAATAATTTTGTCAGTCGGTATATTGTTTAAAAAGTATAGAAAGCTGTGTTCTATTTTAATTATTATGCTCTTAATTTCTATATTCCCTGCGAATATTTTCTTGTTTTCAAGTATTGAAGCACAAGAATTTTTAGGAATAACTAAACAACAAGCATTAATCAGACTACCATTTCAAATTCCATTGATTTTACTAGCATATTGGCATGGCAAAAGTTCAACAAGAATATCTTATTCCATATTTTGTATTTTAATTTTTGTTCCAACAATTATTTACTTCGTTTCTATTTAGTTTAAATTATAAACTATAATGCTTTATTTTATTTTTTTTGCATAACTTTGCGCTCTAAAATTTATACAAAATAACAAATACGCAGAATTACTATGAAAAAACTTATATCAATTTTTATCCTATCACTACTTTTTATTAATACTAAAGCAGACACGCATTATATAAATTCTGGAAACTTTTATTACAGCCCAAGTTCCCTAACTGTTGACGTCAATGATACGGTTGTTTGGTTAAATGTTCAAGGATTTCATAATGTCAATTTTGATATCTCAAGCACAACTGGTAATTCTTTCGGTAACCCAGTATCTTTCATATCAAGCCCAACCGGAGCTGACACTATGTACATACACAAATTTACAGTTCCAGGCTACTATGAATACGACTGCTCTGTTGGTTCTCATGCAGCCAGCGGAATGATTGGTAATATAACAGTAAACGCAATTACAGATTGTAATGGCGTAGTTAACGGGACATCATTAACAGACACTTGCGGAGTATGTCAGCAAGCTTACATTTATAACTTTGTCACTCACATTCCAACATATCTTAATGACACATTCAATGTTGTATTAGGTCAAACTGAAATTCTAGTTATGCCTAATGATCCACAAAACCCTCTTTGGAACAGTAGTTGCGACTCATCAGTTTATGATATAATTTCAAATTCTGCTGATCATACAATACTAGAAATTGCCATCGATACTTGTGGCCTTGCTAGTACTCTAGACGGACCAGGGCCATTCACTGTCTTTGCTCCAACTGACTCTGCTTTCAATTCACTACCTGCTGGTACAATATCAAGTTTATTAAGTAACCTTCCAGCGCTTACTGATATTCTTAAATACCACGTAGTTGGTGATAGTGTTATGTCTTCAATGTTGTCTAATGGTCAAACTGTTACTACACTTGAAGGATCAGATGTTACTGTTACCATCAGTGGTGGTAATGTCTACATTGAAAATGCAATGGTAACTGTTGCTGATATTGTTGGGGATAATGGAGTTGTACATGTAATTGATGCTGTATTATTACCTCCTTCACCTTCAAATATTAACGAACTAAATTCAGATGATAAAGTAATTTATACAGTTGATATTCTTGGAAAAATTGTTGTCGGACAAGAGAAGAAGAATATGATTTTATTTGACATTTACGAATCTGGAAAAACAATCAGAAGATTAGTAATTAATTAATAACTAAACTTTTCCATAGAAAAAAGCCACTCTAAAGAGTGGTTTTTTTTTATCTTCAAATCATGAATAACTTAATCCCTGAAAAAATTATATGTATTACAGAGGAAACTACTGAAACAATTTATTTACTAGGTGAGGAAAAAAGATTAATAGGAATATCTGGGTTCACGAAAAGACCAAAAATTGCAAAAAAGCAAAAAGAAGTAGTATCAACTTTTTTAGATGCTGACATTGAAAAAATTATAGAGTTAGAACCAGATTTAGTAATTGGGTTCTCAGATATTCAGTCATCAATAGCAGAAAAACTAATAAAAAAAGGAGTAACTGTTTTAATTAATAATTATAGGTCTATTAACGGAATTTTTAAAATGATATATAATGTGGGTTGTTTAGTTGGAAAAAATGAAGCATCTAAAGATTTGATTAATGAAATAAAAAATAAACATAAACAAATAGCTAATAATTCATCCAAATGGAAAAAAAAACCAGAGGTATATTTTGAAGAATGGGATAATCCTCAAATCAGTGGGATTAAATGGGTGAGTGAGATAATACATCTTTGTGGTGGTAATGACATTTTTATTGAACATTCAAAAGAATCATTAGCAAAGGATAGAATAATAAGCTCTAATGATGTAATTAAGAAAAATCCAGATATTATTATTGCTTCATGGTGTGGAAAAAAAGTAAAAAAGGAAAAAATTAAAAAAAGAAATGGTTGGGAAAAAATTAAAGCTGTTAAAAATAACGAGATCCATGAAATAAAATCAGAGATTATCCTACAGCCAGGACCTGCTTCAATAACAGATGGAGTTGAATTAATACACGAGATTTTTAGCAATTGGTATAAACGCAACATTGTTTCATAATAATATTATTGCAACTTTGTTTCATATTTATTGATTGTTAATTTATTTGATATTTTTGAAATATGAAAAATATAATTTTAATCCTGCTAATCATACTTACAAGCTGTACTCAGAGTACGAATAATTATGGTGAAATCATAACTAAAAACAATATAAGCAACTTACCATCTGTTATATCAGAACTGAAAAACTCAGGTCAAATAGAGACCACTCTCTCTGGAAAAATAATCTCAACTTGCCCTAAGAAAGGGTGCTGGATGAGAGTTGAAACTGGAAATGACACTCTTTTTATAAAATTCAAGGACTATGGATTTTTCGTTCCTAAATCTGGTGTTGATGGAAAAAAGGTAGTATTCAAAGGAACTGCCTTTTATGATACTGTTAGTGTAGCTGATCAAAAACATTACGCTCAAGATGCAGGAAAATCTAAAGAAGAGATAGAACAAATAGTCGATGATCAATATAAGCTTTCTTTTATAGCGGATGGAGTAATAATAGAGTAGCGTGAAAAAAACCTTCATAATTTTTATTTCATTATTTCTGTTTTCGTGTGTCAACAAAGGAATAATAGATCCAAACGAAGCAAGTGAAATGGCATTAAACATGAGAATAATGACAAAAGAATTAGAAATTGCAAAGTATAAAATTGAAAACGATAATAAATTTGATAACATATCTTTTGATTTTAACAAAATACATAACCAAAAAGCAACAGACTCAACTTTTTATACAGAAAGTTTAAAGCCAATGTCAGAGTCTTTTCACAGAACTGTTGAAAATTTCAATAACTTTCCAAACTCAGAAAACTACAACAACATAGTAACTAGCTGTGTTCAATGTCATAACTACATTTGCTCAGGTCCTCTTGTAAAAATCAATAAACTTTATCTTAACTAGTTGCAGAGATTGCATTTTCCTGAAATAATTGATTCGCTTTGATGAACTTCATAATCTTGTGCAATATCAAAGCTTATAATTTTGTTATTCAAATAAGTGAGATTATTGCAATACATACAATAAAAATAAACTGATTGTTCAAAAGAATCCGAGCTTTTATTAATATTGCGATTTAAAGAAAGAAACTTTTTGTTTTCAAAGCTTAGTTCTTTAATTATTTTAAACTTTATTAGAACTTTAACTGTTCTATAGAGCGTTACTCTATCAAACTCTTTAATATTTTTTTTTATATCATCTAAACTTGAAACTTCATTTTCTAATAGAAATGCCAGAACTTCTTTTCTTAAAGGAGTAATTGAAAGACCTGACTTTTTTAGTAAATAATTAACTTTATTTATCATTAGTTTTTAGAAAACTGGTATAAAAAAGCGGGCTTATGAGGCACACCTTCCTGTCTTTCCTCTGTTCTTTTAATATTTTCAACTTTCAAGATATTTTTTCTAAAATTTCTTTTATCGAGTTTTTGATTTAAAATTATTTCATGCAGATTTTGAAGTTGAGACAATGTGAATTTTCGAGGCAATAAATTAGAGATAAACTCATTATTCATCTGATTTCTTAAAAACTCTATCCCTTTGTTTAATATTATATTATGATCGAAAGCCATATTTTTAGGCACATCATCTATAGAGACCCACTCAACTTCAAAAGCGAAAGAAGATGGACCAGGCTTATAGTCCTCCATTTTAACTAGAGCCATATAGCCTATTGTAACAACTCTCTCTTTTGGTCTTTTTCTATAAATATTTAACCAGTCTTGATCTTTTTTATGCTTTGTTCTGTTTGGGTTTCCAAAAGTGTAAAATTGCTTTAAAAAAACATCACTTAGTGAGGTTAAATTTTTTAGTATTCTTTTAGACGCGGTATTTAAATCCTCATCGTAACCGACAAGATCTCCAGGCAGTGCATATTGCAAATCATTATCCTTATTAATAATTTTCTTGATTAAAAGTGCCTTTAATTTTTGATCATCACTATATCCAAGAACTAAGCAGTCTATTGATAAATTAATTTGTTCCATATATCTATTTTACGTAAAAAGGGAAATTTGCTGTTGCAACATTTTTTTGTCCATCATCAGCGTACACAAAAATTCTATAAGCACCTCTTTTCAATGGTGCTTTAAATTTCAAATTTCCATTCTCATTACTAATAATATTAATATTAACTTTTTCTAAAGATTTTTGAAAATCTCCACCTTCTACTTTTTGATAATTTTCTGGTAAAACTTCAAAATAATAATTCAATTTATCTCCCTCAGGGTCATAAATTTTTGTGCTCAATTCACAAATATCTTTTTTTGAGATTTTTACACTTTCATATCTTGTTTTTTGATTTAGTAAAATCTCATCAATTACAGGAGCCTTATTTCTATTTGAATTCTTCCAATTACCATTTAAAACATCTACACTTTGAGTTGCATAACCCTCCTTTGAAAAAATACCGTACCATGTTGGTGTTTCCTCTTGTTTGTAGCCCCAAAGAAAACAATAACTTCCAAGGCATAAATTACTATCATTTACAATATGATTGTATGCGTTGTTTCTAACCTCGGCTTTTTCTTTGCTTGTAAGCTCGATTGATGCTTTCCAAGTAGTTTTAGATGACTCCCAATGACCAAATGGGCCCCATTCAGTTACCATATATGGCTTATCCCAGCAGGACTGTCTGATCATTTTTGATAAAGCACTGATCCCACCGTATGTATTAATTCCTAAAATATCAATGCTTGGGCATGATGTTTTAATTAAATAAGCCTCGGCAGGATCAAAGCCAGCAGTGACTGTCATAATAGGATGTTTTTTATCAACACTTTTTATCATCGCAGCAATATCCTCTACCGCATTCCATACTTTGAAGTTTTTGTAAAATAGATCCATTTCGTTTCCTACAGCCCACATAAGAAGAGCGGGATGATCTTTGAATTCATTTATTATTTTTTTAAATGATTCTAATTGTCCCTCTACAGCATACTCATCATCGTAATTAAAACCGTGTCTCTCGTGACCAACCCAAAGTCCTAAACAAACAGTTATTCCAAGTTTATGAGCATCATCAAGTATTTGCTTTGCATTATCAACACCCCATGTTCTAATTGAATTTCCTCCAATTTCTTTAAGCTGATTTAAATACTGATATCCTCCAGCACCCTTAACATAATAATTCTCGCCATTTCTAATCAACTCATATCCTGTATTTGTTTTTACAATATAAGTCCCTAGAACAAGCTCGTTACTTGCAAATGATTGGAAATAGACCAATGAAAGAAAAAGTATTTGTATGCACTTGATCATTTAACACTTATTTTTCTTGTAAGAATATTGTTTTTAGAACGAATCATCATACTGTATATTCCTGATTGTAATTCTAAGCTGATATTATTTATAGAATTTGGATTGTAAATTCTTCCTTTTTTCACTAGTAGTCCTTTGCTATCATATATGAAAAAATCAAATTCTGAATTATTGATACTACTTTTTATGAATAATTTATCATCAACTGGATTAGGAAAAATAGTAACAAACTGATCATTGAGTTCAATAGTGCTGGATGGAGATGAGGACAAACCAATATTGTCAATGTAGTATACATCAAAATTAACTACTCCCTGATCGAGGAATAAGACAAATCTGTTAATATTTTGACCTGATACACTTGATAAATCGAATGGAAATTGCTGCCACTGATTGGCAGATGAAATTGTTCTATAAAAAGAAATAACTTCAGTTGTATCATCTTGAAAAGATATTTTAAATGGTCTAGGAGGTCCGTAAAGTTGAATTCTGAAAATATTATTTGAACTTAAATTAAGAGATCCGGCTGAGAAATTTGCAATTATAACATCTTCTCCATTTGAATCAGGAACTCTTGTATATTTGGCTGAATACTTGCTTGTATTAACCGAACCAACGGCAGGATTATAGCTTTGTAATAACTGACCACTCACATATCCAAAATTAATATTCCAATTACAGTCCCAATCTTGAAAATCAGATTGAGGATTGGAAATGAATCCATTACATGGCCCATTTACTTCCGGCCCCATTAGATTATCAAAATAATAAGTATCATCTGTATTTGTTGCAGGATTGAATAATAAAATAATTGAAGTAATACCCACATTTGATAAACTAGGATCAGGTTGACCATTAAATACAAGCTCTACAGTTTCCCACTGATTAGCTACAGTAGTAACTCCAATATATTCACTGTGTCTTCCAGTTGGATAATTTGTAGGGGTAGCGGTTGTTGAATCCTCAAGAGTAATTTGTATTGGTATGCCTACTGCAGGACTATAAACATCAATTTTCATTTTTTTAGCTCCTGAAATATAATCTGAGACATCAAACATTGGTCCATTTGCGATAATTTCTAACACATCATAAGTTTCAGCAATATTCCTTTCGTATTTAGCACAAAATTCAGATGAATTTACTGAATTCGGAGAGGGGTTTGCAGTGTTAATTGTCATCACCCCATGAATAAAGTTATAATACCCTATTCTTTTTTGCTCAAAATCATCCCATATTTCTTGTGAGAAAATAGTTTGAATTGAAATTAAAGAAAGTGTGATAATTGCAAAGATTTTTTTGATCATTTTATTATTTTTTTGTGATGTATAATTTAGTTAATTCTATATTGGTATCTTCTTCAAAGCTAAAAGATATTTGTTTTAATCTTTTAAAATCAATTTTAGATTTTCTAATTGGAAATTGTTTAAAACTCAAACTGATTTTGCGAGATAGACCTTTTGTATATTTTCTTCCCTCTTCACTGCTCAATGACATTTTTTTTCCATTGTAATCTTCAAAAACGATATCAAATGGCTTATATGAAACTTCATTAAATTCCATCTCCAAGAATAATCTTTTAAAGTCATTACTTAAGTCAGTGTACATCCAGCTATTCCAACTAATGGCTATATTTTTCCAATCACAAATATCACTTTCAATTGAAATATTTATCGATTTTTTTTCTGGATTAATTTTAAAATTTGAACAATATCTCTCATCAATTCCAAAAATAGCTTCTTTATTCACATCTAGTATATTAATAGGAAATATTGTATCCTGAATGGTTAATTGAGCCGGTACTTTTTTATATTTAAAATCAAATGGGACTAGCCTTATTTCATCAATATATACATCAACTTTATTAAATGCTTGTAACATTATTTGTTTAATATTTGTTAAATCTATTTCATCGTTTATATCATATGAAAAAGTGGAGAGTGGGATAATAATTTTTGTCCATTCGTTTCCAATTACACCACCCTCGATTCCTAAATAATTTGCAGTTGCATAACATTGTTTGGATGAATAGTCTTCTAAAATAAAAACAATAGGCAAAGCATATATTGGATTACCATCTACTCTAGCATAAAACTCAATTGCTGCATGCTCTAAAGCAGGTACAATATTTTTACCTGACCAGGATGCCCATCCAATACCCATCCCAATCCATTCGCAATTCATATTTTTAACTTGTAGATGAAGTGAGTTTTTTGGCTTTCGAACTTTAACATTTAATGAAATCTCTGGTAATTCACTAGACATTTCAGTATCAGAAAGTTCATCATTATTTCTTATTTTTTCTTGTCTTATCATTTCCATATTCATAGATTTATCTAGAGTTGAATATGTAAAAGATTTACAGTCATCTTTTTCAATACCCCATAATTCATCTGTTCCACCTGATGAAAAGATTTCAAGTGCAGTGAAACCCTTTATTCCTTCATTATTTTTTATTTCTTTTTCATACAATGTTTGTTTTGAGACAGAGCAAGAACTAATAAGAAATATTAATAAAATTCTTTTCATTTACTTTTCAAGTATTGGTTGGTTTTTTGTCCAAATTAAATAGTCTATATCAGCCCGTGCTTGTGGGTCGCTTTCAGGTGTTGAAGACCACATTGTAGGGTCAGAAAGAACAAGTGTTCTTACTTTAAATACTTTATCCGGCTCCTGAACTGAATTACCAAGATTCAAAGAGGGTATATCACTATATCTTAATGAAATCATCTTCCATCCATTCCAATTAACAGGGATTTCAAGCCCGTACATATCCTCTGAACTCGAATCATAATAATTATCTAGATTCTCGTCTTCGTATATCTCTATTTTAAATAAAGTATTCGGCTCATTTAATGAATTTACTGCACTATCACTGTAAATCATTAGGTTTAAAAATGTTAAAGAAGGATCGGGGGAAAGAGTATTTGGTTCCAACCAATGTTGAGTGTAAAAATCTATATATCCAATTAACCAATCCCAATCACACCAGCCTATTTGCTTTAAATATCTATTTCCTTCTGACGGATTATCACTCTCAATGGATTTAGTACATGTGGACTGAAAAAAATTAGTGAAGTTAGGATTAAATCCTCCTTCGAAGTCAGTTATCAGCACTGACTCCTCATCATTATACTGCTTGGGACCAGAAACATATAATTGTGTTGAAAAAGTTGTATCACTCTCAACAAAAGATAGTGTTACATCACAATTTTCTGAAACAAAAAATGGTAATATTGTTGTATTTCCGTTCCAAGTTGAGTTTTGAATATTCAAATCTTTTGAATATCCAATAATTTCTTTTCTAGATCCTGAAATATTACCTTCAATAGTAATTTTCCAGTTCATTACCTTAGAAAATTCTGCTTGAAAAAACATACTATTTTCTTGTTCAAAGTTTATTGTATCAGCGCTATTTGTAAAATCCTGCCTTAACTCAAAAGGCCCAAACACATCATTTAATGAGGGTCCTTCAAAGTCATCTTTACACGAAATTATAAGTAGTAAAATTGATAAGTATTTTATTGTTTTCATATTTAAAAGTCTATGTTAAACACAAAAAGGATTCTATTAAATTGAAGATCCTCATCGCTGTTTATATTATTTGTGTTGTTTGTAAAATTATATTGTATGTTGAAATAAGTTTTTTTATTAAAATCATACTGTAGTCCCAATGAATAAATATTTTCATTTGAATCCATTATTATCTCTGAAAATGATAAGATTTCAGTATAGTCATTTCTTATTGTTCCAAACTCATTTCCTTTTGCTATATAATTAAAACCTGAAAAATTAAAGCTTGTTTTCTTAAAAAACTCTACATTGAAGCAATAACTAAGCAAGTTAGTGGTTAAATCTATTTGTTCATAATCATTTCCTGATCTATCAACTTTACTTTGATTATAAGATATTTTTAAATTTGAGTTTTTTAAGTTAGTTATCTTATCAAGCTGAATAGTTGCTGATGCTGATGCATAAGAAAAATTTCTTTTCTCATTTGTACCTTGTCCAATAATTTCTGAATAGAAATTTAATTTAGAATTCAAGTAAACAAAATTATTATGATTATATGATATTATATTCTTAATTCCAATTCTGTTAGGAGTAGCATCTCCGAACGGTGAAATAGGTTCATATTTTACATTATGATCCATCATTAAGGGACTTAAATTTTGATTATAAATTTGAGGGTCTGATAAAATATCATAAAAGCTTATAGGTCGTAACTTTTGAATATTACCAATATATCTGTATGCAGATGGAGCACTATTAAAATTAATTCTCTTTGTTTGAGCTCCCAAACTCCTGTAATCAGGGCCAACAAAAAGTGCTGTTGTATTAAACTTTAGAAACTTGTTTTTTAATACAACATTAAAGCTATTGAAATAATCTTCTAGCTTGGGAGTTAACTGGCTATTTTCCCAAAATAATGAGGATTTCCCAACCTCATTATTAAGTTTTAAATTAAATCCATTAATCTTTTTCTTAAAAAGAAAAATGAAAGAGAAAATTGGATTTCTAATTATTTCACTTTGCAAACTTGTGCTTTTCATCTCAAATGAATTATTAAAATTAAATTGAAGTTGAAAATCATTTTGAATAATGGCATTAGTGGTGAATCCTGTCATCAACAACTCCGGATTACCAAGCCATTGTTGCCCTTTAATTCTTGATGTAAAAAAGTCTAATGATATAGCATCTATATAATTATAGAAGTCCAATTTCATATTTGCCTTAAAAGCATGCATCCTCCAAAAATTCTTGTAGTATAAATTTTCCGAATTTATAAGATCATCATAGGCTCTTAGTCCAACAAACGAAGCCCTTTCATAAATTTCGCTTTCATAATTATATAATGTAAATTTTGATTGTTTCAAAAATATATCCCCAAGTTCAATTGAGAGACCATCACTTATGACTGATTTGAGTGAAAGTCTTCTCAGCTCAACAAAATTATCTTGACCCCAAAATCCCTCAAAATTGTTCCTAAATCTAACCTCAGAAAAAACCTCAACATTATCATTTGGATTAAAATGAACGCCTAAGTCCAGAGCTGTATAACCAGAAGATTGATGTAATGAAGAAACGGTGTCATTTTCTAGATGATTATCAGTTAAAACGTCTCTGTTGTATATTGCCCTTGCCTTTCCATCAAACCATATTTTTGATTTAGTCTGAGTTAATGCGTCAAGTGACATGATTAAGCACGCAAAAATGATAATATTTTTTTTCATAAATTAATTTTTAATTCTACTGTAGTTTCACTTACATTTATTTTGTTTAAGCTGAAATTTTTATCATAAAAATCATAAAAGAAATGACGCAAATATAAATGCAACCCATCATTGAGCTTATAATCTAATCCAAAACCATATTGATTTATATTTTGATGTCTAGCTTTAAAACTTGGCTCATAATCATTGTAATCATCAAAAAGTGGATGTTCAGAGTCAGTAATATTGAGAGGGTTTTCAATATCTAAATCTGTAAATCTATTTGCCAAAATACTTTCTAAACCAAACTTTGCAAGCACATTAAGTCTTTCTGAATAATTATAAACTAAGTCAATCTGAGTGCAAAATTGCCTCAAAAATGCTTCGTCATTAATAATCGGTAATAAAGTAAGATAATCTTGGGCAGTGTTATAATTTGTTAATGAAAAAACATAAAAATCCTTATTCATTATTTTACCCTTGAATTTTAAATGTAAATCAGATGCAAAGTAATATTTATCAAAATTCATATTTCCTTCACTATCGAAAAGTGAGGATAGTTCATATCCAGATTCTGAAAAAATAGTGTCTTGTATACTAACATTTTCGTATACTCCTCTGTAATATGAATTAAATGTTCCATATGGATTGAATCCAGTTTGAAAATAAGAAATCCTAGATAAAAAAAGACCAGAAATTATATGACCGTATGAAAGATTTGATGAAATCCTTTCAAGTTCCTTATAAGCAGCCACTGCCAAAGTTATTTTTAAATTACCAAATTCCATTTCTCCACTTAAACTACCTCCAACTCTATTATTCGCCAAATAGCCCACTGAATTCATTGGCCCACCAAAACCTGCTAATACAGTTGGGTTTGTTCCATTATCGATCACTGTTGTACTAATTAAATCTACAACTGATGCATTTTGTATTGCAGAATTAACATTTACAACTTCAGGCTCTATATATGAAAATTGAAATAGAAATGGAAAGTATGTATAGCTTCTGGGAGTTCTTAAATTAAACAGGATAGCTGTTCCGTAGCTAGAGTTATCTTGATTTCCAAAACTACCTATTCCAACCTCTCCAAATACATCAAGCTTATAAAGCTTAGTTTGATATTCAAGAGAATTAACATCAAAATAATTAAACTTCACATTTGTGGAGTCTGTAAATGTTGAGGACCTGAAATAATTATATGCTATAAAATTAGAAGAAAAAATATTCTTAATGTTTATTCCATAGGAGTAATCATCTTTTCCATTTCCAAGAACTCTCGTGTTATTGTTCTGAGTCTTTCCAAGAATTGATGTAAAAGTAAAATCAGAATTACCTGGACCCTGTATTTGAGAACCAGTCATTGTTATGCCTTTAAACGCAACATTACCAAATCTAATATCTTGTTCAATGGTTCCACTATTGAAATATTGAGAATATTTCTGAGCAACATTATCAAAAATTGGATCATATGGAGCCCTATCAAACAAGCTGTACCTTAAATAACCCTCCTCAGCCCATACTGTTAATTTACTTTGCCTATACCATGATATACCACCAATTTGAAATCCTAACTTTGCAAATCCTGTTTGTATTGTTGAGTAAATATTACTACCTAAGTTAAGGTCAAATATATTCGAGGATGAGCGAAAGTCTCCATTAAAAGGACTATTCAAAATTAAATCCGTTCCAAAAGAAACATCTTTTGTTGGACTACCTGAAATTGTCATTAAAAGCATTGGATCTCTGTACCCTGTTCCAATTGAAATTAATGTCTTTTGTGGATATTCGCCAGAATAATAATTGGCAATATCCAACGGGTACATTTCTTGAAAATTTCTAATGTAGTTAAAAAACCTAAAATTACCACCAATTCTCAAGTTATTGCTGGCGTTTTTAACACTGGCTGGCGTACTTGAGAATAAAGAACTACTTTTATTTAATATCTCAACAGAGTCAGTGTCATTTTGTGAAAATGAAAATTCACAAATAAAAGAAGTAATTAATATTATATATATATTTTTCAACTTTTTATCAAAGTAAATTCCTCTTCAAGTTGGTTAATAAATATTGAAAATTTTCCATTCTCACTTATCCACTTATTTTCTATTCCAAAAAATCTTAAATCCTTTTCACTGAGTGTAAAATTCACAGTTTTCTTTTCTTTGGCAGATAGCTCAATCTTTGTAAATCTTTGCAACTTCTTAAGTGGCGGAGCAATTGTAGCATAGTGATCTCTAGTATACAATTGAACTACTTCTTTTCCTGTAATATCGCTTGTATTTTCTACATCTACAGAAATAATAATTTCCTCTCTTTCATTAATCTTTTTCTTATTGATTTTCAAATTAGAATACTCAAAATTAGAGTAACTTAAACCAAAACCAAAGTCATATTGAGATTGATAAAAATCATTACTCCATGTATTGCCATTTATAGTTTCAGTTTGCTTGTAGTCATAGTGTAAAATGACTTCTGGATATAATGGATATGTATATGGTAATTTTCCACTTGGATTGATATCCCCAAATAAAATATCTGCTATAGCAACACCACCTTGATCTCCTGGCAAGTACGCATTAAGTACAGCATCAAACTTAGGCTCAATATCTCTGATGATTTTCGGTCTGCCTTGTACTAAAACTAAAATTTTGGGGACATTAAAGTTTTCTAATCTTCTAACCAGATCTTTTTGTAGAGCTGTCATTTCAAGAGTATTTAGATCCCCAGGTCTCTCTGTTGATGGTAATTCACCTAAACAAACAATTATATAATCACAGCTTTTAGCAATATTCAAAAAATTAATATCAGAATTGAATTTCTCAGATTCATCTCCATCTTTCATGACAAAATCTATTCCGTTGATATGATGAACTATTCCATTGTTCTTTTTGTTTACTGCATCTAATATTGTTGGAAAATCATTATTATATTGGTTACTAATAAACTTATTATTTTCTGATCCAAGCCCTTGCCAGGTATGAGTCCAAGCACCATTTAGACATATTAGTGAATTAGATGTTGGTCCTACGACAAGAACTTTTTTGTTCTTTGAAAGTGGTAGAACACCATTGTTTTTAAGAAGAGTAATTGATTCTGTCGCTGATTTATAAGCTTTGTTTCTAAATTCAGCAGACGCAAATTGATTATAGTTGTCCAACTTATTGTATGGTTTCTCAAACAAATTCAAATGATATTTAACTCTTAATATTCTTCTCACTGCATCATCCAATCTATTCATACTTATTACACCTTCATTCACAAGCTCAATAAAAAGATTACAATACTGTTTGTAATTTGGAGAAAGTGGAACCATACTCATGTCAACCCCTGCGTTTATTGCTGTGGCAATTGCCTGCTTTAGGGTTGAATCAGTTAAATGCTCACTGTGAAGCTTAATTAAATCCTCCCAGTCAGAAACTGAAAAGCCTGAAAATCCCCATTGGGTTTTTAGAACATCTGTTAAAAGATACTTATTTGCATGACCTGGTATACCATTAACCTCTCCACTATTGATCATTACTGTTAGGGCGCCATTATCTATTGACTCTTTAAACATTGGAAGATAATACTCTTCCATAGTTCTTTTGGGAATCAAGCACGGTGTTCTATCCCTTCCTGTGGTTGGATAGCTGTACCCTACATAATGCTTTAAGCAAGCAGCAACATGTAAACTATCAATACTAGAACCGGAACCTTGATAGCCATTAACTAGTGCTGATCCCATTTTTTTACCTAAATAAACATCCTCTCCAAATGTTTCAAAGAATCTAGACCATATTGGCTTTCGTCCCAAATCTAAAACCGGAGAGAAGTTCCACGGGATACCTGACGCTCTTGTTTCATAGGCAGTTACTTCACCCATCACTTTGGCATGTTCCACATCCCAGGTAGCAGCAAGTCCAATTTCTTGTGGAAATAATGTGCTATTTCTTGTGTAGGTAACACCATGAATTGCGTCAATACCATAAATAATTGGAATACCAAGTTTTGAAGACATTGCCTCTGTTTGCACTGTTTTGATTATTTCATGCCATCTTTCTAAATCAAAAGTATGATTTGAAACATTTAGAATAGAACCAATTTTGTAATCATTTATTGCTACTGACAATTTCTCCGGATCAATTTCATGAGGCCAAATCAATTTATTTTTTGAATCAGTTTTCATTAGTGCACCCAAAGTAACCTGACATGTCTGTCCAACTTTATCAGCAATCGTCATTTTTTTTAAGTGTGAATTAATCTTGCTCTCAATTTCATCATCAAGTATAAAGTTCGTTTTAACTGTATTATTTTGACATGAGTAAAAAATTATGACTACTAGAACAAAAGCTATTTTTTTCATTTTTCTATATTTTTTTATTAATTTTATTTTTAAAAAATTCTACTTTATCATTTTTAACAAAAGAATGATATGTTTTTTTTCCAATTTGATTTGTTGTAATTATTCTTCCAGGAACATTTTTAATTGAATTGCCAGCTATGAATTTATATAAACTCAGTGCAACTAAATATGAACCATCAGGACTTGGATGTTTGTCATCAGAAAACAAATTAATCTCAGGCTTTGTTGTCCTTGATAAATTAAATATCTCCCCCACAGGACAAACTCTAACATTTAATTTTTTGCCTAAAAGTTTGTATTGCTTGGAGATAGTATTTATCATATTAATGTCTGAGCTATACGCCCATGTCATTAATAAAATAGGTTCAGCACCTGACTCTTTAACAATTTCACAAAAATTAGTACCATATGTTCTAAAATCTTCCAATTTATTTATAGTTGCTAAGCTATGGTCGTGCATAATTACATAATCCCAACTTTTATTTTTAATGAGCTCTACAGCTTGTGATTTTTTTTCACCATACCAGTGGTCTTTTAAACTTGCACCACTTTCTGTTGCACTATGCACATCAAATATTACACCTTCACTTTCAGCTATTTTTTCAAATAAAGTTGGCATATTCCAGTAAAAGCTAAAGCTATTTCCTATGAAAAGAACACTTTTCGCACTCTTAGCATCCTGTGAATGACAAAAAAATGGAAAGAGTATTATGATTAAAAGATGTCTCATCTATCTAAAAACATACCAAATAACAAATACAGATATTATAATTAAAACTGTTAGTACTTTATCTGTTTCTATTCCATTTTTAACCTCGTCAGTTTGAAGAGCAGATTTACTGTAAACTAAATCTTTAATTTTCTCATAATCTGGCTCTTTTGTTAAATAACTAACAATAATCATAATTACAGAACAAAGAATAAATAAATTTAAAGCAAAGTGTAAAAAATGAATGTTCGTGATAAAATTTTGTATTCCATATACTTCAAGAACTAGTCTCAAAACTCCTAGAACAGCACCTGTATAAAATGCAGTCATTACACCTTGAGAATTTAATCTTTTAATAAATAAGCCTAACAAGAAAGCAGCAGCAATTGGTGGGGCGACATAAGCTTGTATACCTTGAATGTATTTAAATAGTCCACCTGCCGACAAAGACTCTTGAAAAGGAATCCACAAAATTCCTATTGCAACAAGAAATAATGTTGCAATTTGTCCAACTCTTACTAATTTCTTCTCAGATGTATTTGGCTTGTATTTTTTATAAATATCAACAGTAATTAAAGTTGAACATGAATTAAAGACAGAAGAAAGTGAGCTCATCAGAGCCGATAAAATGCCTGCCGCAACTAATCCTCTTAGTCCAGCAGGCAGCATGGCTTGTACCATTACTGGTAATGCAGCTGCTCCATCACCAATTTGGTTAGCAAATTCTAAATTTGTTTGTGAGTATGTATATGCAATCATTCCAGGAACAACAAACAGAAACATTGGTGTTAACTTTAAGAAACCTGCGAAAATTGTAGCTTTTCTGGCAGTAGAAATATTTCTAGCAGCTAAAGCTCTTTGTACTATAAATTGATCTGTACACCAATACCATACTCCCAAAATTGGAGCTCCAAATAGAATAGCTGTCCATGGATAGTCAGTGTCATTTGCTGATCTCCACAAGCTCATTGCCCCATCTCTAGACGTATCAACCATTTGTTGCCAACCTCCTATTTCTTGCAGCCCAAAGACAGTTAGCATTAAAGATCCTCCTATTATTATAAATAACTGTATTGCATCAGTGTAAACAACAGCCTTTAATCCTCCGAAAACAGTATAAAGTCCTGTTACTAAAACTACGATGACTGCTCCTAGCCAAAAATTAATTCCTAAAAGACTTTCAAAGACTATTGCACCAGCAAAAATAGTAACTGAGATTTTAGTGATAACATATGCAAATATTGATAAAACCGATAAATACATTCTAGCAGATGATGAAAATCTTTTTTCCAAAAACTCCGGCATCGTTATTACTCCACTTTTATTATAAAACGGGACAAAAACCCATCCAAGCAATAATAACATAAAAGCGGCTAAAATCTCAAATTGAGATTCAATCAAGCCCCTTTTGAAACCACTTTCGGCTAAGCCTATAAGATGCTCCGAGCCAATATTTGAAGCGAATAATGAAGCTCCGACAATAAACCATCCAAGATTTCTATTAGCTAAAAAATATTGAGAACTATCATCTTTTTTTCTAGATGAGTATAGTCCCACAAAAAGTATTAATGCAAAATATATTGCAACTACTATGTAATCAATTGTGACCATATTAAATTTTTAAAATTTTTATTGTTCTATTATTTATTTTATTTCTGCCCTGAAGAAAGTAAACTCCATTATTTAAATTTGAAATATCAATTTTTGATTCATAAACATTTTCCAACTCCACTACTTTCTTTCCCGAAGTATTAAAAATTGATATTTCATTAAAATTTTCATCTAACATAAGAAAATCATTAACTATAATAGATTCATAGTTATTATTTATAATCTCGTCAAGATTAGTAGGAGAGCAAACTGGCGTACATTCATTCCATTCGGGACATATATTCATATTTTCAAATACTATAAGCTTTCTATCTGTATATCCAAAATTAGATATTGTACAAAAGTCAAGTGGATCTAGATTTTCTTGTACTGACCAATTGTCTACACTATATTTAAATTTGTATTCACCCTCAGTTAGAACTACAGTTGTTGACCAGATATTATCAGAATCTGCATCAGTCATAGGCCAACAATTGCCACACCAATTATTAAAAGTACCATTGACCTCAGGTGTTGTAAAGTTAAAACCTACATTGTTCATATCAATATTAAATGTAACGTTATACTCACAAGTACTATTATCAATATTTGCATTTTGATCATAGTTAAGTGCGGTTGGATCCGTACAGCCTAATACTCCATTTGATTCGTAAACTCTAACATAATCAACTTCAATGTTATTTGGAAAAGCTGAATTATTGTTAGGACCATTATTATCAATTGCTAGATTTAGTATAATGTACCAATTATTTGAATTAAAAGGCCAACTATGTTGGTTTGGAATCGTTGGAAAGCTAGCTGGAGTAACTTGAAAAACTTTATTACTATCAACATACCAAGCAATATAGTCTTCTTCCCAAATAATACTATATATATGAAAATTACTTGAATAATTGGTAGAGCTATATGTCTGAAAATTTTGAAAATTTGAGTAACTATTAGCACATGAACCAATATGTGCAGCGCCTGTGGTCTCGTCTGTTGGTATATCTCTTCCCCACTGCTCCATAATATCTATTTCTCCATCACAGGGCCACTGTCCGTTTTTAGGTAAAAGCCAAAAAGCCGGCCAAAACCCCTCTCCATCTAAAGTCTTTATTCTAGCTTCTACTTTTCCATACTTAAAGTTAAAGTTGTCCTTAGTAGAAATTCTTGACGAGGAATAGTAATAAGTATTGTTCCAACTATCAACTAAACCCTGCGGTTCCTGTTGAACTATAATTTTTAATGTACCATTACTAACTATTGAATTTTGTGGTTGATAGTATTGTAATTCACCATTACCCCAACCCCACATATTATTTTGTGAGCCTGTACCAATTTCATGTGTCCATTTGCTTTGATCAACAACGTTTGAATCGAATTCATCACTCCAAACTAGATCCCAAGTTTGCGTATAACCTATTAGTGGAAAGATAAAGAGAATAAGTATTTTAATTGTTTTTATCATGCGATGTATAAGTAAAAATAATTAAAATAATGTAAGTGTATATATTACACAGTAACAATTATTAAAAAAAAGAGGGAGTATAAAACTCCCTCTTTCTAATTAATATTTGACTTACTCTATCTTACT
>ENA-OSEY01000545-OSEY01000545.1-marine-metagenome-genome-assembly--contig:-NODE-545-length-27387-cov-7.641523_pt1 | contig 27387 bp, 40 predicted proteins | sample MGYA00248465_ERZ534230 | MGnify/ENA primary metagenome ERZ534230 (study PRJEB26409, sample SAMN06344110) | marine metagenome | isolation source: Sea water from surface | place: Atlantic Ocean:Southern...
AAAAGAGGAAAAATTGGTGGCTATAAAATTGCATTAGCCTCAAAAGTTCAACAACAATTATGTTCAATTAATAATCCGATAGCTGGAGGAGTCTTTAAAAAAGAAATCTACAAATCCTCAAAAACTTTAAATTTACGTAATTTCAATAACTTAGGTATTGAATTTGAAGTAGCGTTTGAAATAAACCAAGATATATTACCAGTTATATTAAATGACAAAAATATTGAAATAAAAAATTATATAAATAGAGCTTATGCATGCCTTGAGTTAATTGACGATAGAAATGCATCATATATAAACCTTGATGCATTAACACTTATAGCTGACAATGCTTGGTCTGCAGGGGTTATTTTAGGAAATCCAATTAAAAACTGGAAAAATTTAGACTTAAATCAACTAAATTCAAAATTATATTGGAATAATGAGTTAATAGGGGAATCTAAACTTTTAAATACTGACCCTTTGAATTCTTTAGGTTGGGTTATTAGGCATCTTTGTAAATATAATAAAAAAATAGATAAAGGCAGTATAATTATAACTGGAAGTTTGTTAAAAACAAAAAAACCAAAATCAGGTGATGTTATTAAATTTCAAATAGAGAATTTATCAAGTGTAATTACAGAAATTAATTAATTAATTAATTCTAGAAACAGCTTCGCACATGACTTTTAATTTTGCTTCTGCAAGTTTTGAGTTTAAAAGGCCTAATCCACAATCAGGGGCAATTACTAATCGCTTTTTCTCAATATGATTTAAGGCTTTTTTAATGCGATCTTCAACTTCATCGACTTTTTCTATTTGACTCTTCGCAATAGCAATTAATCCTAAAATTACAGTAGAATTTTCAAAATGATCCAATAACTTTAAGTCATTACAACAATGTGCATCTTCAATGGAAACCTGATCAATTGACAGTTTGTCAATATGGTCTGCTAAAATGAAATAACTCTCAGGGTTAGCTTTTTTATAATTTATATCATCAACATAATCAGGATAACCACAGCACATATGTACAATTTTTGTGATGTTCTTAGGGACTTTATGGAAGCAACGATCTAAACCTTCCATCCCAAATGATAAGGCATCATTAACTTGTCGAGCAAAAAGAGGCTCATCTACTTGGATATAAGTACAACCAGCTTCGACTAATGCTAATATTTCTTTATTTACAGTGTCAGCAATATCCTTATTTAGTTTTGGTCTATCAAAATAACAGCAATCAACTGCAGTATCCATTATGGTCAATGGACCAGGTAGTGTGAATTTTAAAGGAACCGGAGATACTTTTTGACTACTTTTGAAATCATGAACAGAATAAATGTTGCCACTATGAGAGACTTTATTTCTAATTGCAGGTAATAAAGATTTATAGGCACCATCTCTCCAGACTCGAAATTCCAAATTATCAAAATCAAACCCATTTAGAAAACGACAATGGTAGTGAATATAATTTTCACGTCGGACTTCGCCATCTGTTGGTATTGTAATCCCTGCTTTTATTTGCAGATCAATAATTTCTGCTGCTGCTTTAACAAACAATTTTTCGTGGCTGTGATTTTGTTTTTTTTTATAATCAGTATAAAGCCTTGTAACTTCTGATGTATTCATCCCCTTTTTTTTTCTAGAAGCATCAAACCAATCCTCAATTGGTACATAACTAGGCTTGGGAAAAGACCCTACTACAGTTGTAATTAAAGACATTTGTTTAATAAATAACTCCCTAAAAAATCATATTTTGGATATTTAAATTATAGATATAGTATAGATTAAATAAAGTTTACAACATTTAATAATTATAATCCTAAACAATAGGCATTTTACTTTATCTTCTATAGTGCTTTTTTCAGGAGTTCCAAAAAAATATTACTATCATTACTCATATCTATTTTTTTCAAATGAGCATTCACTTCATTTAGCTCCATTCTTATGTCATCTAAAATTGGATAATGTTTTTTATCCATTTGGAATATATCTACAACCTGTGTAGTTAATAATGCAAATAATAATAAGATTATTGTATTTTGTTTCATAATTTATTCCCTTAAAAAATCAAAATGAAAATAATATTTTGATATATTATTTAATAAAAGAAGAATAAATTAAAAAATAAATTTAAAAAAATTCAAATACAAAAAATAAATTTCATAAAATAATTAGTCTAAAAGTTTTATATTACCAGCTGATAATTTACCTTTACTTTGATTGACTTCGTAAGATATTTTTTGGTTTTCATTTAAAAATTTTATACCTGCTTTTTCAAGAGCACTAATATGAATAAAAACATCTTTGTCTCCATCTTCAGGTTCAATAAATCCATACCCCTTCTTAGGGTTAAACCATTTAATCTTTCCATTTGCCATTTTATAACCTCTATTAATCAATATTAGAAAACAAGAAAATTATTTTCTCTATATTAATTAATATAGAAAAAAAACATAACAATACTAATACTGAAATATATTAAATTGTCTATGTCAAAAATGTAAAATTTAGATTTGAAAGTTTTTTTTGCTATTCGTTGTTAACTTGCAAAAAAGAATATTAATATAACTCAAAATCTTAAATTGATTAACTTAGTATTTAATTATTTTCTTTTAACTTAACGCCAAAATTTAAAATGTAATTAATATCATTTGAGATATTAGCTGAATGTTTTACAATAGAGCTCAATCTATAACTATTATCATGTGAATGCTTTACACTCACAAGCTGTAGAATTACTAAAACAAGTAGCAACGCAATAATTATATTCTGCCTCATTAATATTCTCCTGATAAATTTAAAGTGACATAGATTTTAATTTATAACATTTGTATTATAAAAATAAATCTATCCAAAAAAAAGAAAACTTAAAATTCCAAAGGTTTTTTCTTAAATAATTTATTGTGTATACTAGGTCTTTAATCTGAAAAATTTTAAAAAAAAACTTAAATTTTAAATACGATCTTCCCTATTTTTTTTTTAAGTATAAGATCAATTTATTGAAATATTAAATATCAGATTTGAATGTGATCATTCCATACTTAATAAGTATTTAAATAGGAAATTTTAATTCTATAAAAGATAACATTACCTAACACAATTTAAATCATAAAAGAAATATTGAATTCAATAAAAGGAATAATTGATGCAAATTTTAATTACTAATGATGACGGAATAAATGCACCAGGACTTGAAGTAGCTTATAATATAGCAAAATCACTAATACAGAAAAAAAAAGGATCTATTACTATCATAGCCCCAACAACTGAAAAATCTGGAGTATCTCATAGCATATCTTTTGTGAGACCATCATTAATTCAAAAAATCAGTAACAACAAATATGCTTTAGAAGGAACACCAGCAGACTGCATACTAGCAGGAATAAATTATGTTATGAAAGATAAAAAGCCTGACTTAATTATATCTGGTGTAAATATGGGAAGGAATATAGCTGATGACATTTTATATTCAGGAACAGTTGGTGCAGCCATGGAGGGCGCATTGAATGGAATAAAATCTATTGCGCTTAGTCAGCAATATTCAAAAGAAACTTATTCATCAAATAATCCATTTAAATGTGCTACAAAATATGGCCTTGATATATGTAAAAAGATTTTAAAAGATAATCCTTTTTCTAATTCAAAGTTCATGGGTTTTTATAATATAAACTTTCCTTCATGCTCTACTAAAGAGGTAAAAGGTATTAAAATATGTAATTCTGGAAAAAGAAAAAAAGCTACTTTTGAGATGGTTCCACAATCAAAATCAACTGAAAGAAATTTTTTGTGGATAAAACATAACCAACAAAATTCACAAAGTTTAAAAAAAATAGACGAGCACTATCTTGATAAAAACTTTATTACAATCTCAGCTTTAAAAACTGATCTTAGCTGGAAAGAAAAAAATAAAAAGTTAATAAAAATTTTCAGCTAATTAATGATCAGATAGATAAGTAACTTTAATTTTTAAAATAAAAAAGATATTTTATAAGAAATGTCATTAGAAAAAAAAAATTTAAAATTGGAAAGCTTTTTTTTATTGTCATTTTAACTATGTCTGCCTTTGCTGCAAACTCGTTATTAGCGCGCATTGCTATTGCCAATCAAGAAATAGGTCCCTCATTTTTTTCTTTTATAAGATTAGTAAGTGGATCAATCATTTTAATAATTTTAGTTTTTTTTCGTTTTGGTCTTCATCCTATCATATATATTAAACCTAATTTACTAGGGGTCATGGGATTATCTTTATATATGGTTGGCTTTCACTATGCTTATTTTTTTTTAGAAGCAGGAATAGGTTCAATTATTTTATTTGGAGGAGTTCAAGTGGTAATGTTTACTTCATCTATTCTGTCCAAAAAGCAACCTACTTTATTTAATTGGATTGGTATGATTACAGCAATGATAGGGATTATACTTTTATTTTTTCCATTTGATCTAAATTCATCTCAACCAATAAATGGATTAATTCTGATGTTAATAGCAGCTTTAGGTTGGGGAATATATTCTATAAATGGAACAAAAAGTAAAAATCCGTTGACATCTACAATGTCAAATTTCATTTTCACTATTCCTATTGTCATAACAAGTTTCATTATTTTTCCTGACAACATAAGTTTAACCTACTTTGGAATATTTTTAGCTATATGTTCAGGTGCTATAATGTCTGCCCTTGGTTATTCATTATGGTACACTATATTGCCTTATCTTGAAAAAACAATTGCAGCCCTTGTTCAGTTACTCGTTCCTGTAATAGCTCTCGCTTTGAGTATGTTATTTTTAGATGAAAAATTAACATACCTATCATTTTTATCATCCATTTTGATTATATCAGGAATATTTGTTGGAATATACGCGGATAAGTTTAAAAATAAATAAATTTTTATGTTTTTACTTTGATAATAAGATTAATAAAACTGCGACAAAAGTAATCATTCTCATTATAAAAAAAAATCACATATCTATAATACTTACCAAATAAAGGAACTTGATATGTCTAGTTTAAATATAATTATAAACAATACCCTAAAAAATATACCTGAATTTTGCTTGTCTCATTGGTTACTAAGAATTCCACTAGCTGTAATTTTTATCCAACAAGGTTTAATGAAATTACCACTTGATCCATCCGAAGCAGAATCTTACGGCTTATCTTACTTAACTTGGTGGGTCGTTGCACACGGAGAATTAGGTGCTGGTTTAGGTTTGATTTTTGGTGGGATTTTAAACATCAAGTCCTTTCAGAGTTTACAATTATTTGGTGATTTAATAACAAGATTTAGTGGTTTTACTATAGGTTGTATTACAACTGGTGTAATTTGGATTAGTGAGCCAGAAAGTTTGTTAGATATCTTACTTTATGATAATTTACATGTATTATTATGGGTTGGTGGATTATTTTTCGCACTTCGGGGGAGTAAAGCCTAATAATTATAATTTTTTAAAATTAATTTTACCTTTTTATTAGTTTTAAGTTATGAGCTATGAAAATCTACCTATAATGTTCACTACGGGTTTATATGTTAATATAGCAATAAATATGAATATTAACCATTTTGAATAACCATCCTGCATCTTCCACCCTTTTATAGGTCCATTTCTTAAAATATCTCTAAATAATCTGAAAATGAACATTTAATAAATACCACTACTACTATCATTACAAGCAGAAAGAAATATAATAAATATTATCAAATATAATTTTATTTTTGAACTAAGATCTGTCATATTATTTCCTTTTTTTGTATTGGATAATCTTCAACAAATAACAATTTAAATATATATGTTTAATTCTTATACTGTTATACATTAATTAAGAATTAAATATTTAACATAATGAGAAACCTATGTCGCCTAAATTAACTTTAACTATAGCAACTGTAATAGCACTCATTTTTTCTTTAGGTATGTTTTTTGCGCCTGAATTTGTTACACGTGAACAATTTCCTAATTCTGATGGGCAAGGCTTTAATGATTTAGTAACCCTTAGATACGCCTTGGCAAGTGTAATTTTTGCAATAGCTATAATTTCATTTCATATAAGAAATATTGAAGGAGTTAAGATTCAAAAAATAGTAATGAGAGGCTATACAATAGCCTTTAGTGCCGTATTTTTTACTAACTTAGTCTTACATATTGCAGGAAAAATTTCTGCTATCCCGCCTATTATTGGAACTGGTTTTATAGCTATTTTATCTCTAATAACATTAATTAAATTAAAAAAAAATTAGATTAAAAAGATTTACAACCAAAATAATAAAAGTTTCTATATATCATTTTAATTTTTTTTAAAAATTAGATAATTATTTAAAATGAATGAAAGTCAAATAATTTAAAAGAATATTATTTGTGTCTTCACGAAAAACTTTAAATTTAAAAAATGACAAGTAATAAAATCAGATCTATAACTACATTTTTTTTAATGTTTTTTATAATAGCTTCTTCAAAGATTATTTTGCTAGTACCCTCAAAAGCGGGAATACTCAATAAAATAGCACATACTGGATTTAAATGTGATTTTACAGATGAACATGCAAAGTTTGAGAATGCTTTTTTTATTTGGATTGATAAAGACAACTATAAGCTAATTGGTTTGGATGATAATGATATAATTGTACTTAATAATAATTCATACAAACTAGAAAACAATTATTTATTAAACCTAAAGCTTTTTTGGGGAAATAGAACCTTAATAATAAATACAAATAGTTTAAAATTTGGAAATTATAAAAAAGGTAAATGCACGATGTATACTTCATATGATGAGTTAACTAATTCTTTATTAAACTGTAAAAATAATTCCTGTGATCATAATTAAGTAAAATGCTATTTTACAAACAATATATAGAAAAATTATGGATTTATATCTTTAACAAAAAGAATAATTATTTAATATTTTCTATTATAATTTTTATTTTCCTTTCATTTAATAAAGCATACTCGATTAATCTTTGCGATAAATTAGCAGCTCTTGAAGCTGACCCTAGAAAAACATCAAAACCTGTTTTATTTGAAGATCTTGATGCAAAAAAGATTATTACAAATTGTACAAATGATTTAGAAAAGGCAAAAAATTCTGAAAATATTTCTAGATTTTATCTTCAAAGAGCTCGTGGATTTTTAAAGATTGGAAGTATTAATGATGCAATATCTGATTTAAATAAATCATACGAATTTGGATATCCAGCTGCAGCATTTGCATTAGCTACTTTATTTTATCTTGGTGACGATGTTGCTCAAGATTTTGAATTAGCAAAAAAACTATATTTTGAATCTTATAATTTGGGTGTTATTTGGGCAGCAAAAGGATTATTTTTTTTATATTCAGATCCCAATTATGATGGAAATAATGAAAAAATAGCTCATATGTGGGAAAAAGTATTTTCTCAATCAATTATTGAATAAAATTAGACTAGTACACTTTTTTAATCTTTAAATAATTTTTTATTTAATTAATTAAAAAATTTATAGCATTATGGTTAAGCATAATTAGAATTTTAATATTTAAATAATAACTCAAAGTCTTTATGTTTTGGAGAATAAAAATTGTTTGAAGTCAACCTTATTAATTATACTACTAGAGATTTTATATCGAAAGCTGAATTAGAATTATTTATTTCAAAACAAGATACTTTTTATACAAAAGAAGTAATAGCAGAATTTAAAAAGGCAGGGTTAGCTAGAAGGGTAGTCACAAAAATTTGGAATAAAGAGGGAGCTTTTCGTGTTGGAATACTTTTCGAGTATAAAGGAGAAAAAGCTTATAAAGATTGTCAAAAACTTTTAGAGAAACATATTTTGCCTCATTTTAAAGATTTTAATACAAAAGTAGTTGGTTCTAGAGGCATAATTGTGCACGAATTCTAAAAAAGAAACGATATAAATACGGAAGTATAAGGTTTTAGGTAAATTATTGTTTTTATGACTATAATCATGCTATTAACTAAATTCTTTTTTTAACGATATCTATTTAAAAAAATTCGAAAATGAGGAAGATAATATGGTAGGTATGATAAATTGTATGAAATTTCGGCCTAAAGAAGGTCAAACAGAGGCTTTATTTAAAGCTTTTGCTGAATATGTAAGAGATTATCCATTTGATGATATAATGCATCAGATTATTGATTTAGGCACCGGAGAATATGCTTTAATTGGGTTACACCATAGCATTGACAGTTTTATTGATATCATGAATAGAGATAATCGAGTAAGTGAAATGATGAGGATTTACGTAGAGCCTTATGAAGATGGAGAAAGTTTCCACTCATTTTCAGGACCTGTTGTTAATTATAATGATTATCTATAAAAATATTTTATTTTTCAGTTTTTGGGTGAATATAATTTATAACAAACTTCTTCCATCCCTCTCAATTCTTGCATGTGGAGATACTCCGTACCATTGTGAGATTTGAAGACTAAAATCTTTTTTTTCTCTGCCTTAGGTGGATAGTCTCTTGGTCGTCCCTGATAAAATTCACTAAGACACTCTTCAAGCTTTTGGTGTTGACTTCTATTTTCTGAATAAATTGGATGTAATATGATGGAGAAACTAATTATTAACAATATTCTGATTACTAAAATGATTGTGCTTCCTTTAATAATAAAAATTTAAATATTGATTATAACAAAAAAAACTTATTTTTTTTAACACTTATCTCAAATTATAAACTTTAAAATCCAAATAATAAGATTTTTTAGATTATAAATAATAAGTTATCAAAGAACCAATAATTAAACCCTTAATAAAAGCTAGCCAAGCAATACTATAATCGCTAATCCCAAGTTTACTTTTGATCCAAAAGATTTGTTTTTTATGAATATTAATAAGTAACAATTTAGACCCCTACTATATACATAATAGTATAATTTAACACAATTTTAAAAAATTATGCATAAATTCTTATTAAATATTTTATGTAATTTACAAACTCAATACTTTTATGAAGTTACTCTTGGATTGTTACCATTTCTTGAGTTTCAGAAATAACCCCAGCGTTTTCTCTCAATTTAATCATTTCAGGTTCTTTCATAAGATTTTGCATTACTTCTAATGAAGGAACATCTATTACTGTATAAATGTGATCACTATCCATTTTATTTTGACCAAATGCAAGAACCTTAATTCCATGTTTTTCTCTCATACTATGATTATCAAGAAATGCTTTTTTCCATGTTTCATAGCCCTTCGATACTTTAAAATTTCCAATAATTACCATTTTATTCTCCAATACAACAAGAAAGAAATGTAACCTACTGTAATAGAATAAAAAAGAATAACCTTAGGTAAACTTTAATAATTAGATCTATAGCAATTATTTAATAATTAGGTCTCCGAATTTACTATATGGAATTATAATAAAATTTATAAGTAGACAATATTTTTTAGAAATTTTGTTTTTGTATTTGAAAATTTTATAATACTAAAATCATTAACCCTCATTTTTAGTCTTTAATGCTAAAATAATTTCTTTTAAAAGTTTATTAGTTTCTTCCAGTAAATCATTATTTTGTTTAATTTTTTGATCTATTTGTCTCAGATAAACTTCTTCTAAATCCATAATTTATATCCTTTTTTTTGTAATAATTGATTAATTTGAGTAATAAAAAAAAATTTAATAATATTAATTAATAGACGCAAAATTTTAATAACATTCAGGTTATCATTTATTCAATTATTTGGCTTATTAATGTGCAATTCTCTAAAAGCTACGACTAATGAACCAATAATAATGATAGTTGCACCTAAATAACTTATTTTATCAGGTAAAGAATTAAAGAATATTAGATCCAATATAATTACAAAAATGAGAGTTGTAAAAAAAAATGGCATCAAAAAACTTGTTTCAGCTTTTTTGACTGATTTGATAAAACAAAATTGACCGATTAACATACAAAGAGCAATTATTATTAATACAATAAATTCTTTAAAAGAAACTAGATTAAAATAAAATGGGACTATAAAAGACCCTATACCCATTGCATAAAAATTATTAAATAACAATATGTTAAATACTTTCTCTCTACCTGATAATATCTTTATACAAATAATTTCCAAACCCATTATTATAGCACCAATCAAACAAAGAAGAGCAACTGGATCAAAGTTGAAATTTAAGGTAGGTCGTATTAAAATTATTCCGCCCATAAATGAAAGTAATGCAGCACCCCAACGAACTAGATCTATGTTTTCCTTAAAAAGGATAACCGCAAAAAACATTGCAAAAATTGGATTCAGAAATGTAATTGCAGTTGCATCACTAATTGGTATGTACAAAACAGCAGTGAATAAAATTGAAACACCTAAACAGCCAAAACATGACCGAAGAAAATGTAAACGTTTATTTAACGATTCAATTTTTGGTCTTATAAAACAACATACTATTGTCAAAAATATAAATGAAAAAAAAAATCTTGCATAAGCAATTAGAATAGGATGAACACCTTCACCAAAATTAGAACGGCCGATCCCTTTTACCAATACGGTTGAACATGCAAAGAAAAGAGATGCAGCCAACATAAAACTAATAGCAATTAAATTTTTCATTTTTTATAATAAATTTTTATTTTTATTAATATTAATTTTTAATTTTAAAAACTAGAAATTAAAAATTTAGTTTATCTAAAGAATATTTTTTTTTAAAAAATTTGATATGATAATCATTTAGAATTTTGTGTTGTAAGTTTGGTGCAAAACACTCTTTGAAAGATTTACGTAAAGTTAATGTTGATTTTAATAATCATCGGTAATTAGACTTAAATATTATATAAATTAGTTTAGGAAAAAAATAATGCCATGTATTAATATTTGTTACAAAGTACCAGAAGACAAAGCTCAAGATGTTGAAAAAACATTAATGGATCATGCAAACTTTATGAAATCAACTTATGTCGATGGAAGTGAAGCAATACATCCCAGTCATACTTATTTCACAAAAGCTGCAGAATTATCTAATCCAATGCATCCTGAAGAAGGAACAACAGGTAATATTATTTTTACAATAAATGAAATCTGGAATAAGCCAGACGACATCCAAGCACATATTGAGAGAGCAAGTAAAGCCCCACATTTTGAAAGATTTTTAGCTGCAAATTTAGAATTTGCAACAATGTCAATAATGGGAGAAACATTGTTTGAATTAAATTAATAAATAAAAAAAGAAAGAGGAAAAATGAAAACTCAAGTGATGACTTTTAAAATAAACAAATCATATGAGCATTGGGAAAAGAATTTTGATAGCCACAGGGAAATTCAAGCAGCTGCAGGAATGACCCCTTTATATAGAGGCCGTTCAGAAGATGATCCTCAAAAGGTATGTATAGTAGTTCGTATGGCTGATGAGGAGAAAGCAGCTAACTTTATGGAAGAGAACAAAGATGCAATTTTAGAGTCAGGTCATATCTTAGAGACTACGGAACGTACGGTATATATAGGTTGATAACTAAAATAATTTTGGTTTGCTATTTTATTATAAAAAAGTGAATGGGTTTTAATTTATAAGATAATATTGATTATGTTATTAAATAAAAAAACTTAGTAAAAATGAATTAAGTATCAAAATTTTATTTTAGTTTTAGTCCTAATTTTTCAAGTTCTGAAAAAAAGCTATCTCTAAATGCAGGATTTTCATCTAAAATATCAGGATATTTATTTGACCAGATAACATTAATTGGATTAGTCATTTTTGTTTGTTCGTTAAAATAGTATTTTGCTTTATCAGTGTCTCCTTCTACGCTAGCAATATAAGCAAGCATTATTAGCCACATCTCATTAATTCCATCTTCTTTAAATTGCTTATCTAATTGGTTATTTATAAAAAACTTAGCTTCATCAAAATTGTCAATTTTTTCCATGTATTGAGATATTAAAAATGTCCAAGCATAGTCTTTTTTAAACCATAAACGAAAGTGGGGAGCTTTATCTTCAATATTTTTAAATATTACGAGAGATTGTTCAAAATTTCCACAATCCCTGGCAAGGCTTCCAGCAGAAGATAGAATTGAAGGATCATTGGTTATATTTACCATTTTATCTAACCTAGAGCATGCTTTTTCTTTCATACCTAAAAATTTACGTTCAAGTAATTGGGCTAAAGACAGTGCATATGGATAATCGGGATCAAATGATAAAACTTTGAGTGTTAATTCATATGCTTTTTTAACATTTTTTTCATACTCCTGTGATACACCAAACCAAATTTCACCCATTAACATCCAAGCTTCATCCACATCTAAATATGGATTACTAGGTTCTAATCTCCGATTAACTTTTAATAACTCAGCAAATTCTTGTACTCCTTCAGGAGTATGTTTCTCAAATGAAACCCTCGCTTTTAATCTATTCAAATAAACTTTTGGTGAGAACTCGTTTTTAGTAGATTCATTACCTACCGAAAGCGACATAACATTAGGTATAATTTCTGATAACACCGCATCACTTATTTCATCCTGTACTTCAAAAATTTCATCATTTCTAAAATCAAACGATTTATTCCAAATAACTATATTTTTTTTGAGATCTTCAAGTTTTAATGTAACTCTTGACTTATCCGCAATAGACTGGAGATTACCCGCTAATAAATAATTTACACCTTGTTTTTGAAATAAATCATTATTCGAAATTTTATTTTCAATGAAATATTCAACTGATGTAGTGTCAAATAAATATAATTCTTCATAGACCCCTAAGGTTATGGATAATTGATCATTTAAACCACTAGCCAAAACTTCAAGATCTTTATTTTCAGTTTTTATTTCAACAGGTAAGATTAACAATGAAATTCTATTTTCAAGTGGTGGTATTACATTTGATGTATTTTGAAACGAAATATAACCAAAAAAACCAATCAATAATAAAAGGACAAATGATACAGTTGAAACAAACTTTAAATTTAAATAGGGTTTACGAATTTTTCTTTTTTGAGATACATTCAAAATAAGATCAAATGCATGAAATTCATTTTTTTTTATTTTTTGTATTCCTATATCATTAAATTCGTAACCTGTTTTTCCTTTTACATAATCATAAATCACTTTTGAAACTGTTATACCATTTGGTTGAGATAATGCTTCTAATCTTGAAGCTATATTCACACCATCACCTAATAAATTATCTTTTTCTTTAACAACATCACCTGAATTAATACCAACTCTGAATTGAAGTTTGACACTAGTTGCTTCAGAGGAATTTCTTTTTTCTATTGAAGATTGAAATTCTACTGCACATTCAACTGCAGATACTGCACTTTGAAATTCTGCAAGAAATGAATCTCCCCCTGTATTGAACATTCGGCCATCATACTTAGAGAAAAGTTTTGTTAGTATGGACTCACACTCCCGTAGATTATGAATAGTTTCACTCTCGTCTGATTCCATGTGTTTGCTATAACCGACTACGTCAGTTGCAAAAATAACTGCAATTTTCCTATCAATATTTTGTTTAGCCATTATAATCTCCAATTAGTAAAGATCATAAGAAAAGCACCTAGGATCTTCAAACGTGACGTAACGTCATAAAATTCTACATGTATTATAAATTTGCCAAAAAAAACATCTATATCAAATCAAGATATAATATTTATATATAATTTTTCTAATCCACAAGAGCCTGTATAATTGCGATATGACAGAAACATGAGGTTTGCAATTTCTTGTGGAACTGCTCTTTCTGCCCCTTACAAACCCATGCAATATTTAATCCAATTATTGTTTAGAATGATCATATTTTTCATAAAAGTAGCTTTTGTGATTATCCCATCTTTCAATATAACCTTCACATCTATCTGATGATATAGATGACTTCATAATACTATCAGAATAATAGCTTTGGTCAGGTATAGATTTATCTATATTTCTTAAAATATGATCTTTAAAAGCTAAAATGTTAAATTGATTAGATTGTATCTGAGAATTTTCTACTATTCCTCCTATAACCCATTTAACTGCCGTATGCATATTATTAACTAAAAGATCTAGTTGCTCTTTCCAGATAATAAATGAGTTATTATTGCATAAAATAGGCAAGTTACGTTCAGTAAAATCACCTACTATGTATTCAATTATTTCATTATCCAATTTCTGTAAATCAAGTCCGTTACCTGAACAGAACAAATCATCTATTTGATAATGACGGTCTCTAATAGAATCTAATAACTCTTGTAAAAAAATATCAGAAAATAATCCCTTGTAAGAATGTAACTCATAATCCCATTGATTTCTAAATTTATGAAAACATTCTTGTTCGCTGTTAGTGTTAAGTGCAGTAAGGAATAAAAGTTTTACCACAGCCCTACTATCTTCTTTATCCTTTATTCCAGAAATAGAAACATCATATGAATCGTTAAAATAGCTATATTTGGTCGTATTTGTTCTTTCCCAAAAGTCTATTCCTTTTTTTGCATAGGCAAGTACTGGATGTAATGATTTGTAGTCAATTTCTATAGTTTCTCTATCATCCATTAAGATTTTTTCTCTTTGTTTTTCACTAATTCGCTGCCACCACCCACCATAAAACTTACCACCGTCATCAAAAGATCCATTACTGAATATTTTTTTAACTAATTTAGAATGCTGATTAACGTTATATTTTCTTCCTTTGTATTCAAGATAACTCTTCTCTAAGAATGGAATATCTATAAATGTTTTTCTTAGAATTTCATTATATTGTTCTAATACTTTTCTTATGTTTTTAGTCTTAGAATTGTCCTCATAATCAATATCTTTTTTTGCGTTGTCTTTCAGGATTATTAATTCTTGGTATTGGCTTATGTCAAAAACACTCACTTTAATTTTTTTAAAATAGTTTTTTAAAGTTAAAGATGCACAGATATAAGTTATTTTTGTATTATTTTCTAAACCTTCATGTCCAATAATAAGATCATGGTTTATTAATACAGATACTATATCAATCATTTTTTTAGTAATATTTAACTGATTATATCTTTTTACTAACGTGTAAGAGTTAGGAGACATATGAATAACAATCTCCAACTTTGGATCAGTATTCCAAGCAATATAAAGATCAAGAACAAGTACTTCTAAATGTTTCTTAAGAATTACATTTTCTTCTGCGTTGAAGTATTTATTAAAAATAATATTTACTAGTTCTTTTATCTCAGAATTATGAGTATCAAGAAATATATTTAAAGGTCTGCTATAACTGTGTTTTCTGGTTGGATTAATTATATACATATTCCTATATTAACCGTAAAAACTTATATTACCAATCCAATTTCAATTTAAGAATAATTAAAAAACTAATAAGAAAAATCAAAAAAAACAAAATTACTTAAATCAGTAAATACTCAACTTCTTTTAAATCATTAATATCTTTAATTTTGAATTTAAGTTAATAATGTACGTTCAAAAAACCAAAATGCACCGATAGCAGCAATAATTGCAGATCCTGGCATTGAAATAAATTTAGTATAATAGTTTTTTGTCTTTATCCAATAAATACAAATTACATAAAACACAAAAATTATAGTTATTTGTCCAATTTCAACACCAATATTAAATCCAACTAGAGCCCATACAAAATTAGTATTTGGTAGACCAAAGCTACTTAATACACTTGCAAAACCAAGCCCATGTAATAAACCAAAAACGAATATCGTTATTGATCTATATTTTGTTAGTGATGAATTAAAAAAATTTTCAACTGCAATGTAGATAATGGATGCTGCAATTAAAGGTTCAACAATTTTTGATGAAATAGTAATAATTTTTAGAGCGCTTATGGCTAATGTTATTGTATGAGCCAAAGTAAAAATTGATATTTGTAATACTAATGGATAGATTTTTGGTGTTAAAAATAGGAGACCAAGTACAAATAGAATGTGATCAAGCCCTTTTGGTAAAATATGGGTAAATCCGACTGGTATATAATCCAAAAAAGTATCATACCAGATCTTAGGTTTTCCAGTTTTGGAAGAAATAACTTCACTTTTTTCACCTGGAAACAAAAATTGGGTTACTCCGTTTTCCACCCCTATTTGGCGAAAAATTATTTCTCCTAGTGTTTTAGATGCTTGGAATGTAAATGGTTTTATTCCTGAATTTTCGATAAAAAAGTGTACAGTACTTAAACGAGAAACATCTAAATTATCGATATTCTCTGTATCAACTTTTGAAAAATTGAAATTATTTAGTTTTGTTCCATCTTCAAGAGATAAGTAAAATAGAGAAATGAAAGAATCCCAATTTTTTAAAAAAATCTCTGTTAATTCTGATTTATTTAATTTTCTAAGTTTCTTATAATATTCACCATCATCGTGTTCATTCGTATTATCAATTATTGAAAAATCTATACCAGCCAAATAAGCCTCTAGATTAGTTGTGAATTTTATATCAATACGATTTTTTTCTATTTGAAGATTTACAATATTTGGTGATAATTCATGTGATGATAGTTGAAACGGAAAAAATATTAAGATAGCCTTTAATGGGATAATGATTATTAAAAATATAGAAAATTTATTCATTGCTAAACTATTTTCCCTAATTTCGTTAGTTTTTTTTGCCACTTTTTCTTATTCTCACGAAATGTGGTTAGAAGCAAATTCATTTCAGATAGATACAAACGATGTTTTAGAAGTCAACATAAAAATTGGAGAAAAACTTCAAGGAAGTAATCTTCCTTATATTCCTAAAAGTATTGAGGAATTTTATTGGAGCCAGAATGGAGTAAAAAATAATATTAAGTCTAGATTAGGAGATATTCCTGCCTTTACCAAAACTTTTAGTGAAAATGGATTAACATCTATCGTATATATTTCAAAACCATCTATTATTACATATGAAACATTCCAGAAATTTGAAAAGTTTGCCGTGCATAAAGATTTGGGACCTGTGAAAAAACTGCATTTAAATTATGGCTTTCCAGAAAAATATTTTAAAGAAACTTATAGTCGTTTTGCAAAAGTAATTGTAGGTATTGGGTCTAGTTCTGGAAAAGATTCAAACTTTGGATTATTGACAGAATTTATATTGTTAAATAATCCATATACAGATAAAAGCCAAAATTTTGTAAAGTTAAAATTAAATTATCAAGGAAACCCCAGAAGTAATGCACAAGTGATGGTTTTTGAGCGATCATTAGATAATACAGTTTCTATCTTCACAACTAAAACTTCTAAAGATGGTATTATAAAGATCCCAGTAAAAAAGGGGTATGACTACCTCTTTGATGCAGTAAAATTAAGAAAAGCTAACCCATCATCAAAACAAAAAGCTGTCTGGGAAACTTTATGGGCTGCATTAATGATAAGCATACCTTTAGAATAAAAAAATTTTTAAATTTGACTTATTCTTTATTTAACCATGATACAACTTTATAAGCTGCTTTTTGAGCCTCTTGGCAAGTACTGTATAAAAAATAACTTTCTGCTCCATAAGGATACCACCCTGAATTATCTTCTGGATCACGTCTAAAGCATTTATAAGAAAACTGACCTTCTCCATTTGATATAATATCAACGCATAGAGTACCTGTAATGTCATTTATAGATTTCACTACTGTCATTTATATTCCATAAACTGACTATATGGTAAATCCCAAATATCTTAATCCATTAATTCTAAAAACTTAAACTTATTAATTGCTACAAAATTGATATACATAATTAGTAAACCATTTAGATATAATTTATAGTAGTTTTTATCTTTAGTTACTTATACTTTAAGTTTATAAAAATTATATTTACGTTAGGTTTTTGTTTCTAATTGTTACAAATAAGGTTAATTATAAAGATTATTTAAAAAAAAATGAGGAATTCACTTATTTAAATAATTGAATAATCCTTATTGGAAATTTGAATATAATAACTTATTTAGGGTAACCTTTGTTAAAAAGCTTAATATTATTTATTTTTTTAATTTCATCACTTGCTCTTGGTAATGAAAAAATTACCGGCAGTTATGTTGGTGAGATAGAAGATAAATATAAAAATACTTATCCTGTGACCTCAAATCTAGAAATTAGTGATGGTGGTGTTATAAAAGGAACATATAGATATAAGTATGGTGGAAAAGATTGGAATGGTGTTTTCTATGATGGAAAGTTAACAGATAAAGATTTGTTGATATACTGGAAAGAAGAAACCAGACAAGGTTGGCTTGCTATTAGTTTTGATGAAAACTACATGATTTTTACTGGGAAATGGGGTTCAACAAATAATAATGGCAATTGGTCTGGAGAAAAATAATCAAACAATATCAAATAGTTACAGATTTGTTAATTATTTAACCTTATATAATAATTTATGATTAGCTCAATATTCTTTGCATTATATAAAAAAGAATAACCGTTACACCACAACTAATAACCATTGAAACATAAAAACCTATCCCTTTGTTAAGGAGAATAGGTAATAACAAAAACATTGGCAAACTAGGTATAACAAACCAAAAAATTTGAGTACTTAAATCAGAAATTTTCTCTATATCTTTAGTTTCAAGCCATATCCATGTAAGTGAGATTATAGATACTAACGGTAAAGCTATAATTATGGCAGCAATTAGAGTAGATTTATTGGATATTTCAATAGCTAAAAGTATGATAAAAGCGGATATTAAAGCTTTTACTATTTGTAATGTGGAAAACATGTAAATTAAATCTCAAAATTAAAACTTCAGAAAATTTTTTTCTAATATGAATAGCCTGAACTTGAATTAGAAATACTCGATGAAGAACTAGAAGATGTTGTACTACTAGAATTAGAACCCGTATTATTTGAACTTTCTTGAGAACTATATGAAGAACTACTAGAACTGTCGTCTTTTCCAAAATCATATGCTGAAATAAATTTTTCGTTATCGGTTTGGCAAGAAATAAGCAAAAAATTCAGTGCTATAAAAAAAATATTCTTCATTTTTAAACCCTAATATAAAATTTTGATGTCTAATTGACTGAATTTTATTTAGTAATGAAAAATATAATTTCTAGTTACTTCATAATATTTATTTTACCATTTTCTTTAATGATGAAATTAACTTCTAACATTATTTTGAAACTTATTTGCTTTACGCATGTTAACCTTACCCGCACAAGAGCCATACCACACAGATGAACATACATTATAAGTTATTTCATAAATAAATGATGTAATATGATTATAACCGCTTTAAGTGAGTTGTTGAGTTATGTATTTAATATTAAATTTCTAGATGGCTAATTTGATATGCCCTTTATAAAACAGGATTATTTCTAAGGTCTCTTATTTAATATTAAAAAAAATGTGCACTTTTTGTTATCAAATGTGATGTTTGTATACTTTGTAATGGGGTTTATATTAATAAATAATAGTAAGAAATTTTGCTTTTTTATTAGTGAAAAATTCAATATCGTCTTAAATTTATTTCTCTAAAATAAAAGATAGAAATTTTATTAAAATATATATTAATTTTCTGGTTTTTAGCACAGTTAAAATTCATGAACAACAATACCTCTAGAACCAACTACCTTGGTATTAAAGTCTTTTAAATGATGTAAATAATGTTTTTCTAAAAGTTTTTGACAATCTTTATAGGCTTTTTCACCCGTATATTCAAAAAGTATTCCTACACGAAATGCACCCTCTCTATTCCATATTCTTGTCACTACTCTTCTAACCATTCCTGCTTTTTTAAATTCCGTAATTACATTTTCTGTAAAGATGTTATCTTGTTTTGAGATATATAATTCTAATTCAGTTTTTGATATAAAATCTCTAGTTGTGTAGTTAATAAGGGTAATGTCTGACAATTTGATTTCTCCACAGTAATAAAATGTAAATTATTATAATTAAATAATGAAAATTCCAAGAACTTTCAAAATTAAAAAAATTTAATATATGAATAAACATTAATTAAGGTATCCTCTTATTAATTGTCCTAGTTATTGTAAAATGTTGAAAACTTTTGATCTTAGAGAGAAGATAGGATTAAGATGTTTAGTGATGATCAGTATGAAACATTTTGGTATGACTTAAAATTACCTGACTTGGTTGAAGAAAATGATTCATCTAAAGACAAAATAGGTGAATTATATAACGTTAATCAGATCACTAAAGATGGTTGGAAATTGATTTCCATAATTCCTTTTTCAATCAAAAAAAATAATAAAGAAATTCAGATACATAGATTATATTTTCAAAGAGTTGGTAGAAATTTCACTAAAGAGATTAGTGAAAAATTTTATAATTTAGAGACAGAAAGTAAAGTTAATAACAAACACGAAACTAATAAAACAGATAATAATAATAAAAAAAATATTTTTAAAAATAGTGAATTGTTTATAAATTCTATTACTCCTTTACAGAATTTAAAATTACCTAATCCCTCTTTTTGTTCAATAGTAAGATTTATTACAAAACCTGGATTTTTAAATATTATGGTTGAAGAATTAATAAAAGCACCATCTGATGAGGCAGTATCACAGCATACTATTGTTACTGGAGATAATGAAATTATGAATATTTCATTAGTACCCAACTTAGAGGGGATGGTATCCAAAGAAGAAACTGGAGTAAAATGGTTAGACACAGTTGATCACATGCTAGTTAAGTTTGAAAATGGCAGTCGCACAGAAGCAATATCAGGACCAGTTATATATTATTCATTTAACGAAAAAAATGCAGGATATTTTGAAAATAAATCTTTAAAAACTACAATAATAAATTTGACTGTTAAAAAAGGGAAGGATTTAGAATTTATTGAACAATTATCAAAACCAAAACTACCTGAAAATATAATATTATATTGTGTAGTTCAGACTGACCAAGAAAAATTTACCATAATATGCAAACACGCTTTAGATTGTACTAATAATGATAACCTAGTTTCATTAGTATTTTTTGGAGAAATTGATCAATTGTTAAATTCATTTGATAAAAGTATTTCAAATTCTCGTTCTGGTCATTCCTTTGACAACTTTAATTCATTATTTCTTCCATAATAATTTGGATAAGAGGATGAGATAAGTGATATTTGCTTCGTTATTGAGTTGGCAAAGTAGTAAAAAGTCTATTATGAAACAGACATTTTTACCAATAAACCATGAAAAAGTTCATTTTCAATTTTCTTCCAAATTTTTTGACAATTTTCGAAACTCTCTTTACTTTCATATTCAAAAATATGTATAAATCTATGTTCACTTAATTTATTCCAAACCTTTAAAACTGGATGTTTTATCATTCCGCCTTTACGTAGTAATGGGTAATATACTTTACCCATTTTTCCCCATCTATTTTCAAATAATTCTACATCTTTTGCAGATGCAAAATCTTGTGTAGTCATATTTACTAGCTTTAAATCTTTAGTCATAAAATTTAGTCCTATTATCAATCAAGTTCTATTTATCATTTGTATTATAACCCAACCTAATTGATTAAATCTGCCAATACAAACATACAAGTAAAGATATATTTATTTAAATATTAATCTTTTAAAAAAAATTGAGGTTTCACATTATTTTTTAAACTTAATAAGAGTCTTTTAGCACTTTAAAAAATAATTAAAAATTTTCATATGTATTTTACAAAATAAAATATTTTTTCTTCATCAGGTTTCTGGCTGCTCTTTATTTTATTTTCATTGAAAACACTGATTAATATTGCTCAAAGTACTTCATATCAATGTGATATATAGAAATAACTTGGCTTAAAAGTAATTTGATATTCATACCATTACCACTCATTTATTTAATAAGTAATAAAATAGGTTAGATGTTTTATCTCTATAAATTAGGTATTATTTTTTAACGGTAAATTAATGAGCATGCTTCCATGGACCGAAGTCTTTACCACCTTCTACAATTTCATACATGACACACTGCTCATCTCCAATTACCCAACCATCATGTCCTGGCGCAAAATAATAAGCATCACCTGGTCCAACTTCAATTTTTGATCCATCATCATGAGTACATGCTAATCGTCCTGAAATAACTACTCCCACATGACCTGCTTGGCAACTATCGCCACCAACTGTTGGTTTAATACACTCAGACCATTTCCAACCAGGCTCCAGAACCAGTTTCGAGGCATTAACGTTTCCGAGCTTAACTACCTGAACTTTTGCCTTTGGAGGATTCTTTACTTCATCTGCGTCGTTAAAATTTTTTGAATATAAATTGGCCATTTCATTCTTCCTATATATAAAATCTCATTAAAATTACTATATTCTAATTAAAAGTAATATCAAAGCTAAAAAGATGGACTTACTCAATCTAAAATATTTCATTTTCAATTAAATCTTTGAGCAAGTGATATAAAATGAGAAATAGTTTTAGAGCCATTGAGTATCTTAATGATAAATATGTAAGATAAGTAAATGGTTAAATGCAGTTTTGGGCAAACTTATGAAAGTGGATACTATTAGTATGTTTGGAACAAGTGGGTAATTAAGATTTTATTACGAATATTAACTAAATCCCCATATCTGATTACCACGATAGCCAGATGCTTTACCTATAAAATCTCCACCAATTTTTGCCCACTGTCCATGAAACTTTTGACAATCTTCGTAAGCTTTTTTATTTTTATAAACCCATATTAACGAAACTCTTATCATATCGTTATTATCATCAACTAAGGTAGCTGATTGCATAATTTGACCATTAGATTTCAAAAACTCAACTGCTTTTGGAGAATAGAATGTATTGTATTTTTCATACCATAGATCATACTGCAGTTGAGATGGAAAACTTAATAAAACCACGCTAACAAAATTTTTATCATTATTATCATCCATTATTAACTCCAAATAGTTCAGTATTTATGGTTTGAAAGATATTCTTAAAGGACATTGTTCTCTATCAATCAAAATGATTGCACATCAATAATTTGAACTCAATTACTTATATGAAATAATATATTCTATTGAAATTTTTTTGCTCCGGGAAAAATATTTGCAAACCCCTCGTTATTTGAATCGGTATAATTTGGTAGTTGAGCTTCTAAATTATATTGAGTTAATGGTTTACTCATAGTTTCTTTAAAAAATTTAGTGGCTTCTAATCTAGCATTGTTAATTGATCCATCTTTATCGTAATCCTCTTTAAATCCAAATTGATTTGCAAGTTCAGCAGTAAGTAATGTTTTTCCATTTGCTTTAGTTAAAAAATTATCATCTGCATTTTCACAAATAGCTAGAATTGATCTTCCGACATATTTTGGGCTTTCACCATCAGGAAATGATGCAACTTCAGTTTGGGCTCCACCTGGGTGTAAAGTAATTGCTTTAATATTATGATTTTTCAGTTCTGTTGCCATATCAAGTGTAAGTCTATCCATTGCTGCATGAGAAACTCCATAACCAACATCACAAAAATATAAAAAACCACCTGCACTTGAAATTTGAATAATTAATCCATCATTATTTTCAATCATTTTGGGGATAATTAATTTACTCATCACATATGAGCTTCTAACACCAACATCCATATGATCATCATAGACAGATATAGGTCTTTCCCAAAATGGCTTACCAAAATGAGGTGTCATTGCAATTAAACCAGCATAAGCACTATTAACAAGCAAATCTATTTTATCTTCTTTGGAACAAATTTTGTTACTAAATTCAATTACTTCATCGTCATTATTTTGATCTAAAATATAGGGTATAATCTCACCTTCGCACCCCGAGGAGACTACTTCTTCTTTTAATTTATTAAGAGCATCAGCATTTCTTGCAGTTGCATAAACACTGTAATTTCCTTCAGTAGCCAATATCAGGGCAGTTCCACGCCCTAACCCTCTTGATGCTCCTGTCACAATTGCTATTTTTTTCATAATTTTCACCTTAATTGCTTGTTAGTTAATCTAGAGGAATTTTTATTCCAGAAAAGGCTTCAGTTCTACTATCATCAGGATATCTTTCTAACAAATGATCAACACTATCAAGCCACTCCAATCCGGCAACTTGTCCGTCAATCAACGCATCAATGCTGGGCATCCTTGCTATTTGAACATATTCACCAGTTGCATCAATTTTTATAAAATCATTGAGATAATCATACTTTTTATTATCTCTCATCAATTGATATAGTCGTTTTAGAGACTCAATAAACTGTTCTTCACAACCCTCTTTAGGTTTATATTTAATTATAGTCCATGTTTCATCCGACAATTTCTAGCTCCTCTTTATGTTTAAAATAGCATAATTCTTTTTTGAGATGAGTAATGTTATGAAACAAAACTAAATCAAAGGTTTTAAATTACAAAGAAAAAAATGTCTTGACTTAAAATAGAGATGTATAGGCTAATAACAAAAATCATAAATATTCCATATTCAATTATTGATTCTTAAATTCCCATCTCCAATCAGAAAGTAATTTGTATATAATTATAACCTAACCTGTATGATTAGAAAGCTACCAACAAAACCATTTATTATTATAGAATAATTGAATGAAAAAGTTTTAAAGTTTCTAATATTTATATTTAAATGGGATATTAGGATTAGCTTAGAAGTCTTTGCAATTACTATGTTATGGTACTTTTTTTTAGAACTATTATTGCATTAAATTATTAGTGTTTTTTTATTGAGTAGGAAGGTTAATGAGTAAGAAAGATAATAAAGATAAATGGCAATGGTACTATCACTTCCATATATGGCAAATAGTTCCTGACGTTTTTAAGTTTGGATTGAAAGGAGCATGGCAAAAACAAGATAAAGCTAGTAAGATTTTCATTATCATTTTCCTAGTATTTATACTTTTGCAAATACTAGGTGTATTGGAGCTGTTAATATCTATAATTACTTAATGATAACGGTCAGATAATTGGTGAGTATTAAATTATTAGGGTTTAATCATAAAAAATTGAAGACTCAGAATCTGTACATTTTTTTATTAAAGCGAGAGAAAGTTGGTTAGAATATCGGTCAGCAGAATGTTTGCTATTTTATAATTTTTATAGAAAAGGCACAATAAAATCGATTATGTACACAAGTTGTGATGATAAGAAAACTTTTGATAGGTTAGGATGGATGTTTGGTAATCCTTTCAAATAATAATTTATTGGACTTTAAATAGGATAATAAGATGATTAAAGGTATTCTTGTATTGATTGCTGCAATTATCCTTATAACTTTTGGGTACTTTGCATCTAATAGAAAAGATAAAGATGATTAAAGTTATACTGATAATAATTGCCATAATTGGCTTATTATCATTTGTGTATTTTTCTAGGATAGATGGTTATCTTAATAGAATAGAGCAGTTTAGTAAAAATGCAGCATCAGATAAACCGAATTCATTAAATCTTTTAATATTTCATACTAACGATACCAAACCTTATTTTAATTAAAGACTAAAACATATAAAACGGTCAGAGGAATAATGAAAAACCAAATTAAGGCTATTATTCTAAGAAGATTGCTTAAAGTTTTTATTCTTCGTAGTGCTCGGCCCAAAACTAGTAGTGAGAAATAAATAATACCTACTGGTATTGTAGCCATTACACCTAATACTGCCACATAACCAAACGCTCCATATGATGGAGTTCCTGCATATTTGGCTGAAAAAATCATGGTCACCAAAAGGATGATTACTCCATAAAAGATACAAACACAAACTGATCTAACAAAATCCCCAAGATATGATTTCCCAATAACTAGTTTTGCAAAGCGTGTGTCTAGTATTGAGTGACTTGATGTTTCTGTATTGTTTTTCATGATTTATTCCTGATGTATAGCTTCTATCTCCAATTATAGAGTATTTAATGTATTATTGTAACCTAACCTCTGTGATTAGAAAACTATCAACAAAACCATTAAGTATTCTAGAATAATTGAATGAAAAAATTTTTAGAGTTTCTAATATTTATATTGAAATGGGATATTAGCATTAGCTTAATAGTCTTTGCAGTTATTATGTTATGGTACTTTCTTCAGAACTATTATAAAGGGAGTTCAGACACTAGAAATATTTGTAAAGTTTTAGAAATTAAAAGGTTATCTTATTTTCATAAATCTAAAATAAGGGCTAAAATCTAATCTAGAATTATAGAACCTAGTTTAAAAAAGTAACCATACAAAACTGTAAGTGATGCGATTGCTAAAGCTGCTCCAAGTGCCTCCAGATTGGAAGTAGATCCAGCAAATACTGGGCTCCCTAGTATAGCCACTACACCAATTAGTGAACCAAGCCAACCTGCTCTAACAGTACCATCTCCAAATTTTTGTATATAGGTATTCTCACCCTTGACAGAAAATGCATAAAGTCCACCAACAACAATTACGAATATGAATGAATTAATATCAAAAAATTGGGATACATTTCCAATTGAAAAGAAAGTAGCTACAATAAAAATTATATAGATAACAGTACAAATTATTTTTGTAGTATTCATAAGAATTCTCCTAAACAGTTCGAAATTTTAAGTGCAAAATTATTTAGTATTATGTTTATTAATACCGATCATTACTTTCTGAAAAGTAGTTTCAGGTAAGTTGTAAGCATTGTAGATAAAGTTGCTGATATTTTCTCTGTTATTAATAACAATTTTAAAGATCCATCTAGCGCCTAATATAGCTCCCCAACTAAGTAGTAATAATGTTGAAAATGAAGATAAAATAGAAATCATTTAATAATTATAGCAAAACTGATCAGCTATTCGCAAGTGACAAGGTGACACATAAAAAGATCATACTTTGGTGAAGTGATTGAAGATTTTAGGATCTGAATATCTAACTTCAGTTTCTCCACCTATTACAGAAAATTTTATACCCATTTCTTTTACTTGCTCATAAAAGCTTAAATATTTTTTTGTAATAGCATCATTACTTATTTTTGAATCCCAAACGTTTACATAATTTAAAGTAAGATCATCAATCTCTATAAATGTAGAAAAAAGTAATCCATCAGAAAAAAAAGTATCAATAATAGATTTTAAGCTATTTTTCATGGTATCCTTTGCAAGTTTATTTTGAAACTTAAGTGAGTGTATTCTTGAGAACATTTTTTATTCCTAAAGTATAAAATAATAATAAATTATATCCAATAATTGATATAACAAGTAATTAAAGTACCAACTATTAAACCTTTTATAAATGCTATCCAAGCAACTGCATAGTCATCTATACCAAGCTTATTTTTCCACCACTCCATTTGTTTTTTGTGAAGTTCTACAACTTTCATAATAAACCTCAATTAAATTTTATTAGCTACATTTTCTAATATCTTATACTAAACGATAACATAACCTCTGTTATTAGAAAACTATCGACACAACAATTATGTTTTACCTACTTTTTGTGATTTATTAGTTTATCCACTAAGTATATCAGTTTTTAGGCAACAACTTAAAATAGAGGCCATAACTTCTCAAGACAACTTGATTTTCAACTTTCATGTAACCATCTCAAACTACCTGAATTAGTAAAACATATCTTTGAGTAGTACTTTGATACCACTATTCCTAAATCTAT
>ENA-OSEY01000546-OSEY01000546.1-marine-metagenome-genome-assembly--contig:-NODE-546-length-27365-cov-3.627199_pt1 | contig 27365 bp, 29 predicted proteins | sample MGYA00248465_ERZ534230 | MGnify/ENA primary metagenome ERZ534230 (study PRJEB26409, sample SAMN06344110) | marine metagenome | isolation source: Sea water from surface | place: Atlantic Ocean:Southern...
CAAAAAAATCAAAAAATAGATAAAAAATTAAAAAGAAAGGCTATTTCAGAGAAATCAATTAGTTTAATAAGTGAATGGTCAAAAAATTTAAAAAAAATTATATAAATTTACTTTAATTTTAAACACGCAAAAGCCCGCCTGCCTTCCGAAATTAATATATTCCAAGTTCTACATGCTGAAGGAGTTGTCATTATTTCAACTGCAATGGACAACTTAGACATTTTTGAACGAATATCTAGGTAGGGACTGCTGATCGTATCACCAACTCCGATTAATAATAGTTCAGGATATGATTTCAGAGTTTTAATAAAATCAAAATTTTTAACAGTAATTTTAGAATGAATATTCCAAGTGTGAATATTTTCTGAGCTAATTAAAATTGAATGATTATATAATTTGTTATCAATTAAAAAACCATCTTTACTAAAGTTTTTAATGGTCCATGATTTCTTTTTGCTTGAACTAAGCAAATCAACCATTTGAGTTTTTTCACTACTCATTATTAAAATAATTTAAATCTTCAGCTTCTTCTTCTCTTGTTCTCCTTAGATTAAAAAAGGTTAAAAAAGCAGATGCAACGAAGATTGATGAGTAAGTTCCAATCATAACTCCCCATATCATAGCAAGAGTAAAGTCTGAAATTACTTCTCCACCAACAAAATAAATTGCTAATAATGCTAACAGTGTTGTAACTGATGTAGTAATTGTTCTACTAAGTGTTTCGTTCAACGATTTATTTATTATAGACAATTGATCAGAAGACTTAGTTTTTCTTAAGTTCTCTCTTACCCTGTCAAACACAACAACAGTATCATTTACTGAATAACCAGCAATTGTTAAAACAGCAGCCACTGTAGACAAATTAAACTCAAGTCCTGTAAAGGCAAACAGACCTATAGTTGCAATAACATCATGGAACAATGCCAAAATTGCAGAAACAGCAAACTGCCATTCGAATCTAAACCAAATATATAGAAGTATTCCTACAAGCGCCACTATGACTGCCCAAAAACCATTCTTTTTTAACTCATCACCAACAGTAGGACCAACAAATTCAGTTCTGCGAATTTCATAAGAATTGCTTAATATGTTTTTAACTTCATTAAGCTTGGCGTCTTGACTTTTTTCATCACCCTCTTGTTTTTGAATTCTTACAAGAGCGTCACTTGGCTGACCAAACTCTTGAATTGAAACTTCACCCAAATTGAAATCTTCTAAGTTCTTCCTTAATTCAGAAATATTTGCATTACCATTTATTGATCTAAGTTCAAGTAAGACCCCTCCTCTAAAATCAATTCCAAAATTTAGCCCAATTATGAATGAAGCCAAAAGACTTATTATGACCATTATCAAAGAACCCGATAAGAAAATTGATTTATTTCTTAGAAAATTAATTTTTGTATTTTCTGGTATGAGGTGAATAGGTCTTAACATAATTAGATTATCAGCTTTTTGGGTTTGTAATTTCTTAGATAAAATACGACCAGCATTCTAGTAACCATTATAGCAGTGAACATCGAAGTAAGAATTCCGATTGATAATGTTACTGCAAATCCTTTTATGGGTCCAGACCCTAAACCGTATAAACAAGCGGACGCAATAAGTGTTGTCAGGCTTGCATCTACAATTGTTCCAATTGCTCTTTTATAACCACTCTCAACACTTGATAAAACAGACCTACCGCCTCTAATTTCCTCTCTAATTCTTTCAAAAATCAAAACATTAGCATCGACCGCCATGCCCATTGTTAAAACAATTCCAGCAATTCCTGGAAGCGTTAGTGTTGCTTGAAGTACTGATAAAAGTGAAATGATCAAAGTAATATTTATGAATAGTGCAACATTCGCAAAAATTCCAAATACTCCGTAAGTAAATAACATAAAAATAATAACTAATATCATACCAATAATAGAAGCAAGCTTACCTGCTTCAACAGAATCTCTTCCTAGCCCTGGGCCAACAGAACGTTCTTCCATTACAGTTAAAGGAGCAGGTAAGGCGCCTGCCCTCAAAAGTAATGCTAGGTCTTTTGTTTCGGTTACAGAAAATTGACCAGTTATTTGTCCAGAAGAAAATATTTGCGCCTGAATAACAGGAGCACTTACCACTTTTCCATCTAAAATGATAGCAAAAGGTCTTCCTATATTATTAGCAGTAACTCTTCCAAACCTCTTCCCACCCTCTGGTGTTAGAGAAAAACTGACTGATGGCCTACCATTTTGATCAAAAGATGATCGAGCATCTGTTAACATTTCTCCCGAAACCATTACTCTTCTTTGGACTACAAAATGTTGATCACTATTAGAATAAGATTCTAATAATTTCCTTCCAGGAGGAACTCTTCCAGATAATTTAACCTCAAAAGGATCTGAATTAGTATCAACCAATTGGAATGTGAGCTTAGCCGTTTTGCCTAATAAAGATTTTATTCTTTCAGGATCATCAATACCAGGAAGTTGTATGAGTATTCTCTGCAAACCCTGACGTTGGATTAATGGCTCTTTTGTTCCTGTTTCATCAATCCTTCTTCTAACTATTTCTATGGCTTGCTCTATAGTTAAATCAATTATTTGTTTCCGAGCAGTTTCAGAATAATTTACTGTGATCTCAAGATTTTCTGATCCAATACTTAGTTCAGAACCAAAATTTTGCCTAATGACTGTTTTAGCTCTCTCTGCAATTGAATTGTCATTAAAATATAATTTCAAAATTCCATTATCGATCTCTTTTTGGGAATATGGCAAGTCATATTCATTTAATTTCCGAGAAACATCATCACTTATTGTCTCAAGTCTTTCATTAATTACAGATTTTATATCTGCCTCAAGTAAAAGATATGATCCACCTTGCAGATCTAAACCTAAATTTATTGTTTTACCTGGTAAAAAACTGTTGTTATTAACTTTTGGAAAGGAAGTAAAGTTTGGTATTGCATATATAATACCTAAAAAACAAATCAATGAAATTAAACCAATATTCCAACTTTTAAAATTTAACATATTGTTTAAAGTTTACTTGTTTTTCTTTTCCTTAGAGTCAAACATGTCACTAACGAAACGTCTTTCTGTTTCTATTTTAACACCCTCTGAAATCTCAATACTTATTCTTTCTTCTCCTTCTTTAGCTTTGACAACAGCACCATATAGGCCACCAATTGTTAAAATTTTATCACCACGTTTTAGCGATGACTGCATATTTCTTCGCTCTTTTTCTTTCTTTTGGTTGGGTCTAATTAAAAAAAAGTAGAATATAATAAATATACCTACCATTAAGAATAAGAAACCAAAATCAGGGCTACCAGCACCGGTTTGAGCATAAGCTGGAGATATAAACATAGTATCCTCTTTAGATTAGTATAAAGGTTTTTTGAATAATATAACTTTTAAAATTATTTTCAAATTATATTTCTAGAAAAATATATTTGTAATATAAATAATGAATTATGAAAGAAATTATACTTAAAAATATCGAAAAGGCATTATTAAGAATTGCTTTAAGTCTTGAGAAGAAAAATACAACTCAATTAAATTTCAAAATAGATGAAAAAAGTTCAGTTTTTATTTGGGATCCTGATGAAAATTATTTAAAAGCAGTAAATAAAGTGAATTATCTAGATTTAGAATTACTTAAAGGTATTGATCATCAAAAAGAAGTCCTATATCAGAACACATTAAATTTTAGTAAAGGTTACCAAGCTAATAATGCACTTTTATGGGGTGCAAAAGGAGCTGGAAAATCTTCCCTAATAAAATCAATTTTTTTTTCAATAATTAATAATAGTAAAAATAAATTATCATTAATTGAAATTAATAGAGAAGATTTAGAAAGCCTGCCTAAGTTACTTAATTTAATAAAAAATTTAAAAAGACAATTTATTTTGTATTGTGATGATTTATCTTTTGAAAAAGGTGAAACTAAATTCAAATCACTAAAATCAGTTTTGGAAGGAGGCATTGAGGGAAAACCAAATAATGTTGTATTCTATGCAACATCAAACATTAGGCATCTCATCTCTAGTAATTCTACCGAGATGGAACAATTAAATACTATCGCTCAAAAAGATCATTTGAATGAAACTATATCTCTATCCGATAGATTTGGTTTATGGATAGGTTTTCATAATATTGATCAAAACACTTATTTAGAAATAATAAATAGTTACTTAAAATATTTTGAAATTGAAGATGCCAATAATGAAATAAGAGAAAATTCATTAAAGTGGTCAATTCAAAGAGGTTCTAGATCAGGAAGAGTTGCATGGCAATACATCGTTGATGTTGCAGGGAAACTAGAAAAAAAAATTTCATTCTAATCTAACTATCTAAGTAAGTAATTGGATCTAGAGCTTCATTATCCTGTCTGATTTCAAAGTAAAGTTGTGATTTTGTGACTTTGCCACTTGAACCTACTTCAGCAATAGGTTGACCACGTGTAATTATTTCACCTTCATGAACATATATTTTTGATAAATGTGCGTAACTCGTAATTAAATTTTCAGAATGTTTTACAATTAAAAGTTTTCCAAAATCTTTTAAATCAGATCCTACAAATATAACCTCACCATCAGCAGATGATTTTACAATTGTACCATAGTCGGCTTCAATATATATCCCCTCATTCATAACACCATCAGATTTAATTCCAAATTTTGTAATTATTTCACCATCTAATGGTGAATAAAACTTTACTTTTAGTATTCTCGAACTAGTTTTAAGAATATCTGGTTTTGGTTGAGGTAGAGTTACAATCTTTAAATTTTTATTTGAATTTAAAGTAACAGAGTTGGAACTAGAAATTTTCGGTATCTTTAAAACTTGTCCTGTAAAAATAACATTATTCAAACCTAGATTATTAATTTCAACTATTTTTTGAACTGAAACACCAAATCTTCTTGCTATTCCAAACAAAGTATCTCCAGATTTAACAACAGTTGTATCAAATTCATTAAAAAATTTTTGTGTTTGTCTAATCTCAGTAACGTCTTTTAATTTCTGATCAAATAATGAGGGGTCTAAAGAACAAGCTTGCAAATATAAAAATATTGAAAATATAAAATAATATTTAAAGATTTTATAACATTGGAACAAACTTAACATCCTCAATTTTCTTCTTTTCAAATTTATTCTTATCAGTTTGATAATAAGAACTTAGTACTTGACTGCTGTCTTCCAAAATTTCAGGACCTATTAAAATTCCCCCAATTTTTAGTTGAAGAAATAATTGTTTAGGAATTTGATTAATAGCACATGTTAAAATTATTCTATCAAATGGAGAAACTTCAGGCCAACCCAAAGACCCATTGCCAAATTTTGTAGTTATATTATTTAATTTTAGTTCCCTAAATTTCTTATTTGAAAATTCATGTAAAGTTTTTATCCTCTCAATTGTGTAAACTCTTCTGCATAGAAGTGATAAAATTGAAGCTTGATAGCCACTACCAGTTCCGATCTCTAGGACTATTTCTTTTCCAGATAAATTCAAAGCAGTAGTCATTAAAGCTACGATATATGGCTGACTAATGGTTTGTCCTTCTCCAATTGGAAGTGTGACATTTTCCCATGCATGATTTTTGAGAGCATTTTCGATGAATATGTCTCTTGGGACACTTTCTATAGCTGATAATACGCTGGCTGACCGAATTCCTTGTCCTCTAAGCTTCATGATAAGGTGAGCCCTTTGTTCCTCACCTTTATTAATCATAAAATATTCTCTCGCAATTGCTTTAAAACTTTATAATCTGTTACATTAAGAGCTAAAGGCGTAATCGATATATAACCCTTTTTAAGATAGTATAGATCACTCCCTTTTACTTGATGATCTCTAGTTATCATTGCTCCTATTCTAAAATTTTCACTGTTTTCGCTATACTCAATATTATCACTTAATTTGTGTGAGTCTAATTCAACGGTCTTGAGCCCTTTTACATTAACTTCGTCTACAGGAGGGAAGTTAATATTTATTACAGAATTTAATTTAGAGATTTTTGGAATAATTTTTTTTAAAACACTAGATCCATATGACTTTGATGCAGAAAAATTCATTCCAAATCTTTTATCATACATTTGGCTGAGTGCTATCCCCTGAACACCAAGAACTGTTGCTTCCCAAGCAGCACCCACAGTGCCTGAATATGTAACATCATCTGCTGCATTTCTACCAGCATTGACACCACTCAAAACTAGATCAGGTAAATTGCCCTTCATAAAATGGTTTAAACCTAAAATTACACAATCAGTAGGTGTACCATCGACTTCAAATTCTCTATTGCTTCTTTTTTTTACTTTTATATCATTTCTAAGAGTTATTGACCTGCCAGCACCAGATTTATCATTCTTTGGCGCGAAAACCCAAATTTCATCAGAAATTTCTTCTGCTATAGATTTTAAAATTTTAAACCCAGGAGCATCAATTCCGTCATCATTGACAAGCAACACCTTACCAACTTTATTGAATTTTTCATCTATATTATCCATATTAACCTTTTGAAATCTTATCAGTACCCATATACTCGTGGAGTGCTTTTGGAAGCTGAATATCTCCATTAGACAATTGTCCATTCTCTAAAATAGCAATAATTGTTCTCCCTACGGCCAAACCAGAACCATTCAATGTATGAACAAATTTGTTATTATTGTTTTCATCTTTATACCTCGCTTTCATTCTTCTTCCTTGAAAAGAACCACAATTAGAGCAAGAGGAAATTTCTCTGTAACAACCTTGGCCATCATTTTGACCTGGCAACCATACTTCCAAGTCATATGTTCTTTTTGCCGAAAAACCTATATCTTTAGAAGCCAATAAAACAACTCGATAAGGTAATTCAAGACTTTGAAGAATATTCTCTGCGGCCCCAGTCATCCTGTCTAATTCATCTACTGAGCTATCTTCATCACAAATAGAAACCATTTCAACTTTAGAGAATTGATGATTTCTTATCATTCCTCTTGTGTCTCTACCAGCGGCTCCTGCTTCAGCTCTAAAACACTGAGTATAAGCTGTAAAACGCATAGGAAGATTTTTTTTAGGTGTTATCATATCTGATACCAAATTAGTAAGAGGAACTTCAGCTGTCGGAATTAGCCATCTGTTATCGATTGTTTTAAATAAATCTTCAGAAAACTTTGGTAATTGACCAGTTCCAGTCATTGTTTTTTCATTTACTAAAACTGGTGGCATAACCTCAGTATATCCATATGAATTGGTTAACCTATCAATCATAAAACTCTTAAGAGCTCTTTCTAATTTAGCAATTTTCCCAAAAAGAATAACAAACCTACTACCTGACAACTTAGCAGCACTTGGGAAATCGATTTCTGAAAAATTCTCACCTAGAGCAACATGGTCTTTTGGTGTGAAATCATGTTTTTTAATTGTGCCCCATGTTTTAATTAATTTATTTTGCTCTTCAGTACCAATAGGTAAATCATTATCTATTAAATTTGGTAATTCTAGTAAATAACTATTCAATTTTTCAGAGAGTTGAGTTTCATTTTTTTCAAATTCAGAAATCTCTTTTTTGATTAAGGAAACCTGATCAAACAAAGAAGAAGCATCCTGACCTTTAGATTTAATTTCAGGTATTTTTTTTGAAATTTCATTCCTAGATTTCTGTTTTTCTTGAATAAGAGTTTGGAGTTTCCTTCTTTCATTGTCTATAAGAAGTATTTCCTTTGAAGACGCATCAACACCTCTTTTATTTAAATTAGCATCAAATAATTCTGGGTTTTCTCTTATGTACTTAATATCATGCATCTAGTTTTTCCTACAAATTTTAAATATAAATATCTAGTTATTATTTTTATACATTATTTTAGATGCAATAATTGAGATTTCATAAAGTAAAATTATTGGGGTAGCTAGCATAACCTGACTTATGACATCAGGTGGCGTTAAAATGGCAGCTGCAATAAAGGAGATAAGAATGGCATATCTTCTCTTTGAGGCCAAACCCTCTGGAGTTACAAAACCAGATTTAACTAATAAAAGTAAAACAACCGGCAATTCAAAACTCAAACCAAAAGCAAACATTAGTCTCATCACTAAAGATAAATATTCAGATATTCTTGGTTCAACTTCTATAGGAAGCGCACCTTGCCCAGGACTAATTTCAAATGATAGAAAAAATTGCCAAGCTAATGGAATAACCATGTAATAAACCATCGCTGCTCCCAAAACAAATAAAAATGGAGTTGCAATCATGAAGGGTAGCATTGCACTGCGTTCATTTTTGTATAGTCCAGGAGCAACAAATTTCCATACCTGAATAAGAATTATAGGCAATGAAATACTTATAGAGGTAAAGAAGGCAACTTTAATTTGAGTAAAAAATCCCTCGTGTAAACCTGTAAAAATCATCCTGCCTCCCCTTTCAGCCAAAAGATCAGCTAAAGGTTTTTGTAAAAATAAGTAAACTTGATCTGCAATACTAGTTGAGGGATCGCCAATTCTCACAAGGCAAATAACGAACAAAACTATAAAAATTATAATACTTAATAGTAAACGAGATCTAAGCTCAGTTAAATGATCCATCAAGGACATTTGACCATCAGACAAGTCTTCTTTTGTAAGGTCTTCAGCCATTATAATTTAGTAGAAGACATATTGTCTTCATTTTTAGATATTTCAATATTTTTATTTGGCTGAGATTCCAAATTATTTTCATCTTTTAAACTATCTTCTGCTGTTGTTTTTAATGTTTCTTTTACTTTATTTGTTTCATTAGCTAAATCAGCACTGTCCTTTGCTTGTTGAAGAGCTTTAGTAACTTCATTGTCAGGATCTAAATGACTTTGAATAGTTTTATCAATGTTATTATTCTTAAGCTCATTAAAACTATCTTTCAGATCAGCTTCATCAGCCATCTTTTCAATGCCACGATGAAATTCGGATGCCATCTGTCTCATATTTCTAATGTATTTAGTAACTGTCTTGAGAACTTTAGGCAAATCCTTAGGGCCGACAACTAAAACAAGTACAAACGCTATAACAAGAAATTCTTGCCATCCAAAATCAAACATTTAAAAAACCTTAAAATTAGGATTTATTTTTATCAGTATTATCAGTAACTTCTTCTTCTATATTTTTTTTATCGTTACCTTCATCCTTCATCCCTTTTCTAAAATTACTCAAGCCTTTTCCAAAGTCACCCATTAGTCCGGATATTTTGCCAGGACGAGCAAACAACAAAACCACAATTAGCCCAACAACAAGCCATTGCCATATTCCAAAAATTCCACCACTCATTTTTCAACCTTTCTTAAGAAAAATTTATAAATTCTATTTTAACAAAAATTTAAAAAATTATATCTATACAGGAAATATATAGCTCTGTACACTGTCAACCTCAATACCAATTTTAGTTTGTGGCTTTAAATAACTTAATCCAGGCACTCTAGCGTGAAGATGAACTTTTGAATTTCCTTTTTCAACTTGAAGATGCACTAGACTGAATCTTCCAAGCAATCTAGTTTCAAGAACTTTAGCTTTAGGTAAAGTATGATCAACTTTATCAATTAATTTAATTCCTTCATGCCTGATAATTATATTTACCGGTGTTTCCTCTTCAAAATTTTTTGCCTCAAAACTTCCTAAAATAGTTTGAATTCTGCCATTTTTGATTTTGCCTGGAATAAGATTAACTTCTCCAAAAAATTCAGCAACAAACTTTGATTTAGGTCTATTATATAAATCTCCTGGCCTACCAATCTGCATTAATTCTCCTTCATTTATAACAACTATCCTATCAGACATAAACATAGCTTCTTCTGCTTCGTGGGTAACTATTATAGCTGTAGTACCTGAAATTTTTAAAAGATGGAGAACTTCATCCCTTACTTTCTCTCTTAATCTAATATCTAATCTCACAAATGGCTCATCAAGTAATAGTATTCTTGGTGATGGTGCAATCGCCCGAGCTAAAGCAACCCTTTGTTGCTGGCCACCCGAAATTTGATGAGGATAAGATTTTCTAAGATTTTTGATATCAAGCAACTCCATTACTTCAAATGCCCTATTTCTTTGGTCTCTTTTTAAACCAAATAAAATATTGTCAAGAACGTTTAAGTGCGGAAATAATGCATAATCTTGAAATACAAAACCTATTTTTCTTCTTTCAGGCGGTATGAAAGTTTCTTTACTTGAAACTAATTTATCATCAATCGATATTTTCCCTGAAATTATTCGCTCTAACCCTGCAATTGATCGCAAGATTGTAGTTTTTCCACTTCCTGATGGACCTAGCAATGAAATTATTTCACCTTTTGAAACATCAAAAGTAATGTTCTTCAAACATGGGTTTTCACTATAGGATTGATAAACTTCATTTATTGATAATTCAGGGTAATTATTTGAAAAATTAAAATTATTATTATTCATAGGTATTTAAAATTTATTTTTCTTCTAAATTAAGCTCTTCAATAAAATGATTTTCTTTAGTATCATTCTCATTTTGTTGGCTTATATCGTCAGATATTAAAAGTTTAGAACCAATTAAACCTGCAGATTTGAGTTCGGAAAGCCCTGGTAATGATGATAAGTCTTTCAAACCAAAAACATCTAAAAATTTTTCAGTAGTTCCCCATGTTAAAGGCCTTCCTGGCGACTTTCTCCTACCCTTCGGTTTTATCCATTCTAATTCTAAAAGGTTATCTAAAGTACCTTTTGAAATACTAACACCTCTAATATTTTCAATTTCTGCCCTTGTTACAGGCTGATGGTAAGCAATAATTGAGAGTGTTTCAAGTGCTGGTCTTGAAAGTGATTTTCTTACAACTCTTTCTATTATAAGGTTTTCAGATACAACTGGTGAAGTTCTAAAAGCCCATGAATTATTTATTTGTTCTAAGTGGATACCTCTTTCAGAGTATTCTTCTTTTAATTCATTTAAAAGATCAATCAAACTAATAGAAGCAGGAACTTTTTTTTCTAAAAGTTCTGTTTTAACTGGCTCAGAAGATGAAAATATTATTGCTTCTATAATATTTTTAAAAAATTTGAAATTATCTTTACTCATAATTTATTTCTAATTTAAAAATTGTTTTTCATCCAAATAGTACCAAATGGATTTTCTTGTTTTATTTTTATTTCACCTTTATTTGCTAACTCTAAAGAAGCTAAAAAATGTGAAGATATAGAATTTTTTTTATTCAAAGTATCGTCTATGGTTTCTGGCAAAAATTGCTTCAGGTCAATCCACTGAGTAGTTTTTTTAATTAAATCTGACAACCTTTCAATAGCTTCCTGAACAGAAATTAATTTGGAACTTTCTATTGTTAATGCAATATTTTTAGAATTATTTGTAATTTGCCCATAAACTACTAATAAATGATAAAGGTTTGCTTCATATTCATATTTTACATTTGTTTGTGTTAAGTTTTCAACACCTCTTCCAAACCTACTTTCTCCTAATTTTGGTAAAGACATTAGTTGCTCAGAGGCTTTTTGCATGGCCTGTAATTTTAATAGTCTTGACCTTAATTCAGCCGAAATTAGTTCAACATTCTCTGCTTCATCTTCATTTTCAAGGTCCGGAAGCAGAGTTTTAGACTTTAAAAATGCAAGCCATGCAGCCATCACTAAATAATCTGCAGCAATTTCAATATTAAGAATTTTTACTTTTTCAATAAAATCTATATATTGATTTGCTAACTCAGCTATAGATATTGAAGTTAGATCAACCTTTTGCTCTCTTGATAAGTGCAATAAAAGGTCAATCGGCCCTTCAAAACCGTCTAAATTCAAGAATAACGATAGTTGTTCACCGGAACTATCATAATTATTAAAATTATTTTCTTCTTGCATAACTTACTGTTAATCCCGAATTATCTTGATCGAACTATACAATTGTTACCTTCTGACTTAAGGAGTGCGCAAACAGTCTCAGCTTCACCTCTAGGTATTATATTTGTTACAATTCGCCACCAAATACCTTTTCCATCACCTAAATCAACTCTCATAATTTGAAGCTCATTACCACTTAAAGACACTGCAAGTTTTTCATTTAAAACATCAACAGATACTTTTGCTTTTGTCTCATTATTAAATGAAGCTAATTGAACAAAATAGCCTTTTTTTGGTTTTGAAACAGGTTTTTCAATAATCTCTGATATATTGTCTTGATTATAATTATCCATATTAACAACATTTTTATTCTCAGTATTAATATTTTCTTTTTCTTGAGAGGTTATTTCGAGATTTTGAATATTATTAATTGAATTTTCATCTTGATTATCATCAGATGTTTCATTTTTATTTCTTTTATTGTTATTCTCACTTATGTTATCTTTTTCACTATTATTATCCAAATCTAATTCTATACTAGGTAATTCAGGCTCAGGTGCAGTTGGCTTTAATACTTCAACTACTTTATTATCAATATCTTTATCTAAAATTCCGTAAAAATCAGCGTCTTGATGGTCTATTATTTTTCCTCCTGAGTTTTTAGGTTTCTCTTTTATAGGGCCTTCAGGAGCTTTTAAGATTTGTATTTCTTTATTTCCTAGAAAGTTAATATTGAAAAAAATGTAAATAGCTCCACTCAAGACAAATATAACAGACAGTAAACCACTTAATAGAGGCAATAAAATTCTAAATTTTTTACTATTCTCAGCCATTACATTTCCTCAGGGGCTGAAACTGAAAATAAATCAAGACCTGAACAAATTACAATTTTTATAGCCTTAAGAAGGTTTAAATTAGCATATGTAGAAGCATCATTTTCTTTTTGAAAAAACCTTAATTCATCATACTCTCTACCCAATGACCAGAGACTGTGAAAAACAGATGATAATTCTATTAAATAAAATGCTACTCTATGAGGTTCTTTATGAATTGCTGATGTCTCTATGACCTTTGGCCAGTAAGTAAGAATTTTACACAATTTTAAATGAACGTCATGATTTAGATAGGATAAGTCATAATTATTTTTTTCTGTATCATATCCTAGCTGCTCAGCTTTATTTAAAACAGAGCAAATTCGTGCATGTGCATACTTAACATAGAAAACTGGATTATCTTTAGATTTCTCTGTTACTTTATCAAAATCAAAATCAAGAACCTGATCATTTTTCCGAGTTAACATTATGAAGCGTATTGCATCTGCGCCCACCTCATCAATAATTTCATTTAAAGTTATAAAATTACCAGCTCTTTTTGACATTTTTAAAGGTTTATTATTCTTTATTAAATTTACCATTTGGCAAAGTTTAATTTCTAACTGGCCATCTTTATCTGCAATTGCATTTACTGCAGCAGTCATTCTTTTCACATAACCACTATGATCTGCACCCCATATATTAATCAACTTTCCTTTAGTTCTAATCAACTTATCCCTATGATAAGCAACATCACTTGCAAAATATGTAAGAGCACCATCCGACTTAATTATAGTTCGATCTTCATCATCACCAAACTTCTTAGCTTTGAACAAAGTTTGCTCTTTTGGTTCCCAATCTTCTGCAGTGCTTTTTGGAGACGGCAAAACCCCAATGTAAATCAAACCCTTTTTATCAAGCTCTTGAATTGTTTTTTCAACTGACAGATCTTCAACTAATTTTTTTTCAGACGAATATTTATCCATTTCAATATTTAACTTTTTTAGATCATCCTTAATCTGATTAAGAAGGTATTCAATCGAAAATTTCTTTATAAGCTCTAATGATTTTAATTTATCTCCATTAAGCAAACTATCCCCATGAACATCATATAATGATTTTGCTAATTGAATTAAATATTCACCAGGATAATAACCTTCAGGAATTTCAGCTTTATTTTTTGTAATTAACTCTTCATACCTAAAAAAAACTGAAGCAGCCAAGATATCAATTTGATTTCCTGCATCATTAATATAGTATTCTTTTGTAACATTATATCCAACCATCTTTAAAATATTTGACAAGACATCACCAATAACAGCGCCTCTTACATGTCCAACATGAAGTGGCCCGGTAGGATTTGCCGAAACAAATTCAACGTTAATATTATTGTTTAAAAAGATTTCAGACCTGCCAAATTTTGACTTGAGTTTTAAAATTTTCAAAATTTGCTCATGCCAAAATGAATTTTCCAAGTTTATATTGATGAATCCAGGTCCTTCAATAGAAATGCCATCAAAGCAGTCGAGCTTCTCTAAATTAGATTTCATTAAAATTGCTAATTCTTTAGGTTTTAAACCAACAATTTTTGATAATACTAAGCAAATATTAGTTGAAATATCACCATGGCTTTCTTCACGAGGAAGTTCAACAGTAAATTTTTCCTTTAGGGTATGGATATCATCTAAACTTTTATTATTATCTTTTGTAACTTTTAAAAAAATTTCAAAAATTTGATTTTTAAAATCATTATATATATTCATAAAATATAATTGCTCTTGAAGTATTTTTTATGCATTTCTAGTGCATTACGATCAGTTAGGCTAGCAATTTTATCAGCAACAAATCTTTCTAAGGATTTAGAAGATTTACCAGCCATTGTTTTTTTATTATTATATAATTTTTCTTCATTAATTAAAATATTTGGATCTTTAATAAAAAAATCAAAAAGATCAGAAATTACCTTTTTACCTAATGATTTTGATTTATCTACTTTTGGATGATGCCATAATTTATTTAGAAGAAAATCCCTAATTACTGATACATTAGATAAAGTTTTACTACTAAAGCAAACAATTGGTTTTGGACAGTGTTTTACATTTTCAACTGATTGAATGTTATAGTTTTTAATATTCAATTTACTATTATTAATTGTGTCTTGAACTAAAACAGAGATCAACCTTCTAACCATTTCGTGAGCTAGAAATTGATCAGTAATATTTATAAATTTATTACTAATTTCCTTAATAATCATATCAATAATTGGTAAATTTTTAATTTGATTTATATTTAATATACCAGAGTTTAGGCCATCATCAAAATCATGTGTTAAATAAGCAATATCATCTGCAATTGCAGCCACCTGACCTTCTAAAGACGTGTTGGAATTTAGGTTAAATTGAAACTTACTGTCTAAAATTTTTACAAATAGTCTAGGCTTGTCAATTATGCCATTATGTTTAATGATACCATCCAAAGTTTCCCAACACAGATTTAATCCATTAAAGTTTGGATATCTTTTTTCTAATTCACATAAAATTCTTAGTGCTTGTTCATTATGGTCAAATCCTCCATAAGAAAGCATTTTTTCGTTTAGAATTTCCTCACCTGCATGCCCAAATGGCGGATGGCCCAAATCATGTGACAAGGCGATTGCTTCTGTTAGATCTTCATTTAAATTTAATGCAAAAGAAATAGATCGTGAAATCTGTGAGACTTCAATTGTATGAGTAAGTCTAGTTCTGTAATAATCACCTTGCTCATTGAGAAAAACCTGTGTTTTATGTTTCAATCTTCTGAAAGCTGCTGAATGAAGTATCCTATCTCTGTCTCTTTGAAAACAAGTTCGCTCATCAATATGATTCTCAAAAATCATTCTTCCTTTAGTCTTTTGAGAAAAAGTTGCATAATTTGATAGAATTCTATTGTCTGGGTTGGTCATATAAACTAAATATGTAGTAAATTGTTTAATATTTATTTGTTATATATTATATTAAAATTTTAATCATTGATTTTATATTTATGAGCACATTATCAGAAATTAAACAGAAATTCGCAGTCTCAAAAAATGCTGCTCTTAGAATACAATATTTGTTAAAACAAGAAGAAACGAACTGTTTCTTTAGACTTAAAGTTAACGGAGGTGGATGCTCTGGCTTTCAATATGATTTTAGTTTTGATAAAAATAGAAATGAAGATGACCTAATATTTAAATACCATAATACAGAAATATTAATTGATGAAATGTCATTAACGTTTTTAGATGGAAGTACGCTTGATTTTATTGATGATTTATCAGGATCTTTTTTTCAAGTGAACAATCCAAATGCATCTTCTAGTTGCGGCTGCGGAACTTCTTTTTCTATTTAATGAAATTTGCAAGTTGGAACATTAATTCAATAAACTTAAGAAAAGAAGCTGTTCTGAATTGGATTATTACTCAAGACATAGATGTTTTAGGGCTTCAAGAAATAAAATGTGAAGAAGCTAATTTTCCAAAAAGTTTTTTTACAGATAATAATTATTTCGTCGAAGTAATTGGCCAAAAAGGATATAATGGTGTAGCTATAATTTCTAAATACCCAATTGAAGTTTTAAATAGAAATATACCAAATTTTATAGAAGAAATTTCTCAAGCAAGATACCTTGAAGTTAAAATTAAAAACTACGTTTTTTCATCAATTTATGTTCCAAATGGAAATCCAATAAATTCTGAAAAATTAGAATATAAGTTATCTTGGATTGAAGCATTCATTGAACATGCTAAAAGTTTGTTAAAATTTGAAATGCCTGTAATACTTGCAGGTGACTATAATATAATTCCTGAAGAAATCGATTGCTGGGATGAAAAGGTGTGGAAAAATGATGCTTTGGCAATACCAGATATAAGATTTAAATTTCGAGAAATTAAAAACTTAGGATACTTTGATTCCTTTAGATTAATAAATAAAAATAAATGTGAATGGAGTTTTTGGGATTATCAAAATGGGTCTTGGAATAAAGATCATGGAATCAGAATTGATCATATTTTAATAAATAGTTACGGCGCCGACAAAATAAAAGATTGCAAAATTGACAAGTCTCTACGAGGTCTGAATAAACCAAGCGATCACACACCTATATTTGCTACTTTTTAAAATCTACCCTATTTAAGGCCTCATTCAATTTATTTTTTTTATCAATTGAAGCATTTCTTTTATCTTTTAGTTCATTTACAACTTTTTCAGGAGCGCGATTAATAAAATTTTTATTACTAAGATTTTGATCAAATTTTAATATTTCCTCATCTACTTTATTAATTTCTTTTTTTAATCTTATAATTTCATCATCTAAGTTTATCGTGCCTGATAATGGTATACCAATTGACAACTCTCCTACAACTCCTGTTGCAGAACCATTTGGAAATTCGTGACTAATTATTTTAATTGAAGAAAGTTTACTAATATCACAAATAATATCTTCATATTTTGTAATTATCGAAAGTTTCAGACTTTCATTATTTCTAATTAACAATTCTAGTTTTTGTTTATAAGGAATATTTAATTCAGATCTAATTATCCTAATTTCGGTTAATAAAGATATTAAAAAATTAATCTCATTCTTAGCGATGTTATTGTCTTCAATTAAGCATGGTTCTGGCCATTTAGAAACAATTAATAATTCTTTGGAACCAAAGTATTCTTTTGACAAAGTTTCTGTAACATAAGGCATAAATGGATTTATAATTGATAAACTATTGAATAAAATCCAACTTGATACATTCCTAAATTCAGATATATCCTCTGAAACAGATTTTTCTGACAATGAAGGCTTTATAAGTTCTATGTACCAATCACAATAACTATTCCAAAAAAATTTATATATATTATCAGCTGCCTCATTAAATTTATAAGAGTTCAAATTTTCATATAATTTTTTTAAAGTTGAATTGAATTCATTAACAATCCAAATATTAATATTATTTTTTAATTTTTTTGGTCTATAGTCTTTATTGAAAGTACATTTATTATACTCTAAAAATTTAGTAGCATTCCAAATTTTAGTAGAAAAATTTCTGTATCCTGCAATCCTAGTTTCAGATAATTTAATATCACTGCCTTGAGTTGCTAATGCAGCTAGTGTAAACCTTAAAGCATCCGCACCATATTTTTCAGATAAATCTAACGGGTCCATAACATTCCCTTTAGACTTAGACATTTTTTGACCTTTTTCATCTCTGACTAAACCGTGAATGTATATATCTTTAAATGGAACTTTTTGATCCATAAAATGCATACCCATCATCATCATCCTTGCGACCCAAAAAAAGATAATATCAAAGCCAGTAACTAAAACAGAACCTGGGTAATACTTTTTGATTTCCTTAGTGTCATTGGGCCATCCTAAAGTAGAGAAAGGCCATAAAGCAGATGAAAACCAAGTATCTAAAACATCATTTTCTTGTTGTAGATCTACTTTTTTTCCATAATGCTCTTCAGCTTTTTTTAGTGCTGTTTCTTCATCTAACTCAACAAAAATTTTTTTATCTGGTCCATACCATGCAGGTATTCTATGTCCCCACCATAATTGTCTTGAAATACACCATGGTTGAATATTACGCATCCACTCAAAAAATAAATTTTCCCAATTTTTTGGAATGAATTTCATTTTTCCTTCTTCTACAGCCTGGATAGTCGGTTTTGCAAGCTCCTTTGCGTTAACATACCATTGCTCCATTAGCCATGGTTCAATAATTACACCTGAGCGATCACCATAAGGAAGAACATTTTCAACTTCTTCTATTTTCACAATAAGCTTTTCTTTTTCTAAATCTTCAATAACTTTTTTTCTTGCTTCAAATCTATCTAAGCCTATGTAATTTTTAGCAAACTTTTTATCCACGATGCAGGCATTTTCATCAAATATATTTATAATTTCTAGATTATGTCTTCTACCTACTTCAAAATCATTAAAGTCGTGTCCCGGAGTAATTTTTACGGCTCCAGACCCCTTATCAGGATCAGAATATTCGTCAGCTATAACTGGAATTTCTCTATTGACTAATGGTAAAATAAGAGTTTTACCCACTAAATCACTATACCTTTTATCTTGGGGATGAACTGCTACGGCAGTATCACCAAGCATCGTCTCTGGTCTAGTTGTTGCAACAATTACAGAATTTTTTTTATCTTTTGTAGAATATTTTATATACCACATTTTAGATTTTTCTGATTTGTTTTCAACTTCTAAATCAGAAATTGCAGTTAAAAGTTTAGGATCCCAATTTACCAGTCGGTTGTCTTTGTATATTAAGCCTTCATTATAAAGTTGAACAAAAACTTTTCTTACTGCTTTTGATAAGCCTTTATCTAATGTAAAGCGTTCACGCCTCCAATCAGGAGTTGCACCCAAAGATCTAAGTTGTTTGGTTATCATTCCCCCAGATTCTTCTTTCCATTCCCATATTTTTTTTACAAATTCTTCTCTACCTAAATCTGTTCTTAATATTCCTTCTTTCAATAAATTTCTTTCTACAACCATTTGTGTTGCTATTCCTGCATGGTCCATTCCTGGTTGCCATAGAACATCAAAACCTAACTTCCTTTTAAAACGGATTAAAATATCTTGAAGAGTGAAGGTAAGAGCGTGTCCAATATGAAGGTTTCCAGTAACATTAGGAGGTGGCATCATAATAGTATAAGGGTTTTTTGAACTATCTGGAATTGCAGAAAAAGCGCCAGAGCTTTCCCAAATATTATACCACTCTTTTTCTTTAGTTTTATGATCGAATTGATTTTCAAGCATAACTTCTGATATACTTAACTTTTTGACAACAAAGATATTAAAGTTTTTTTACCATTTCTTTTATCTAATTTTATACCTTTATTAACAACTTCCTTCTGCAGTTCTTCTAAGGTCATTTGCTCAAAATTTCTTTTACTTAATTTAGTTTTAATTTTTACTTTAGGTTGTGCATTAATATCTTTTGTTAGCTTTCTTTTATTTTGACTTGATGGATTTTTTCTAGAATTATGGAGATAATCTCTTAAAATAGGGCTTATAGTAGAGGATAGGTTTTTTTCTAACCAAATTTTTAATTCTTGTGAAATAATATCCTTAATTACATTCTTAATCAAAAGATTGAGATTAGTAGATTGTAATAATTTATTTTTATCAGTTTTATTTTCATCAATAGAGATAATATCAGTTAAGAATAATGGATCTGTTACCTCTTGATGCATTTCCTTTTCAATGATCTCTCGAACATTTAATAAATCATCTTTACTTATATTAGATTTATTATTCTCATTCATTATTGAAATAATTTTCTAGGATTAATTACTGAAAATGGAGACGGCAAAGGCGGTGCCACTATTTCAATGTACTTATACTGTGGAGCTGTTGGCTTGAACCCAAGGCTCTCTGTATGCAACTCTCCTGTTTCAGAAAGAATTTCAAATGAAGACCTTACCAAATCACATTTAGCCCTCCACAAACTTATTTCAGAATTTAAAACGTTTATTTCAGAATCTAAAACATCAAGTATTGTTTTTGCGCCAAATTGATTTTCTTTCAGAGTAGCTTCAGAAGCAATTCTTGCAGCATTTAATTCCTCTTCAACAGCAGAAATAATTGATTTTTTTGAAACTAAGTTATTAAGTTTCAACTTTACATTTAAATTTGTTAATTTAATTGCCTCATCTAAATTATAATTTAAAGCTCTAGCTTGTGCTACTATCTCTCTATTTTTTGATGAAGTAGCTGGAGTATAAAATATTGGACTGCTGAGTGAAAGAGATAAAGTCACACCCTCATTATTTCCATTCCTAGTAGATTCAGAAATTGTTCCTGACAATGAAGTAGTTACATTTGGCATTACAGACGAAATGAGAGAGTCATATTGTGCTTGGTTTATTAATAAATTTAATTTTGCGAGAGCTATATTTAATGAGAATTTTTCAGCTCGCGAGACAGCATTTTCTTCATCTTGAGGGATATTCATTACTTCCGTTGGAATTGTTAAATCACCAGGAGTTTCACCAACTTTTGAAATAAATTGCTCTATAGAATTATTTAAATCTAGTTTAGCTTCAATAAGTTGCGAATTGGCTCGAGCTAGTCTCGCCTCTGATTCTGCCATCGATGTTTTGTTAATTGCTCCTGCTTGATATCTAGCTTTATTTGCTTCTACCTGCTCTTTAACTCTTAAAAAATTCTTTTCTCGAAGCTCTCTAATTTTCTGAGATAAAAATACATTTAAATGAGAATTTATAATTTCAAGAATAATACTCTGTTCAAGTATTTTTATTTGAATAGACTTTTTATCTATATTTAAATTATTAATTTTTTCTGAAGATTTACTTACTCCACCGTCATAAAGTTTTTTTGATATTGTGGCTGTTACACTATTACTAAAACTATTACTATAATCTCCTGAGTTACCAGAATAAGATTCTGATAATGAACCACTTAATGATCCAATTATTTCTTTTCCTGCAGATGACTGTTTAAGTTTCTCATTTAAGGATGCCCATTCTAAACTTGCTGCATGTAAAGTATTTGATTTTTCCAGTCCTTTTTGAATAGAATCTTCAAGAGTTTGCGCAAAAATAAAACTTCCTGGAATAAAAAATATTAAAATTATAATGAATTTTGATAAAAATTTTATAAACATTTCACACTCAATAATCTGTTAACTAACATTATATAAAAATAATTTAAATTTTGTTAGTAATTTTATTATTAAAATGAAAATTTAGTTTTTGATTTAAAAATTGATAATTTACTGACTTGAGCATCAAATAGATTTTCTAGACCGATTTCATTACTGATTTTAAAAAAAAGTTTCGCTTTGCCAATTTTAATATTTGCTGGCCTAATAATAGCTATCAATTTACCATTTTCATTTAATTGACCAAAGAGGCTTTTAGGCTCTGTTTCAATAGAACCTTCAATAAATATGATATCAAATGGTGCTTCTTTTTCTACTCCATTTTCCATAGAACCATGCAACGGAACAACATTATCAAATCCCATGTTTGAAAAAGTATGGATAGATGTTTCAAATAATTTTTTGTCTGATTCTAAAGAAATAACTGATGAACACATTCTGGATAAAATAGCAGATCCGTAACCTGAGTTAGATCCTACATGAAGAATATTTTCATTTCCCTTTAAATTTAGAGACTGGAACAACCTTGCTAAAATCATTGGTTTCATCATAAATCGATTTCTAGATAACTGAATGTCTTCATCAACATATGATATTTCCTGCAAAGCATCTGGAACAAATTTTTCCCTAGGAACATCCAAAAATGCGTTTATAACATTTAAACTTGTAACCTTATTTGCTCTAATTTGGTTTTCAACCATATTTTTTCTAGCTATTTTAAAATCCATATTTTATTCCAGAATAGATATTATTAGTTTCTTCGCTTATTACTAACCGGATCATAACCAGAACCTCCAAAGGGATGGCACCTCAATATCCTTTTAAAAGAAGAATAAAGACCTCGTATTATACCTTTTTGTTCGATAGACTGAATTGCATAATCAGAGCATGTTGGTACATATCTGCAATTAACTCCTAAAAATGGTGATATAACTAACTTATAAAACTTTATCAGAGAAATAAAAAAAGTTTTTAATATATTCATTATAATTGTTAACTTGTGAGAATATAAAGACTTGTTAGTCCTGAAACATAATTTAGTCAAGATATTGATAAATAGAGAACTAATTATTTAAAGAAATATTCAAATTTGAAATATTCTTAACGTTGTATAAATTTGAATTTTTGAAAGATCCATTAAAAATCTCTTGCTTAACTTGATAAACTGAATGGTATTGTTGCTGAATATTATTAGAGTTTATTTCATGATTTGAATTGAAAGTTGCTAAATTAAAAAAAAGCGAAATAATAGAAAGTGGTTCCATAAAATCTCCTAAAATCATACATAAATACAGCAAAAAACATGCCACAAAAAAAGGGTGTCTAACGACACCCTTAAGTTGATTTAGTTGTTTAATATATTTTTTTTATTTCCTCAACTAAACTCAGCTGCTTAACAAAGCTGAGCCTAAATGATATAAAATTAAAAAATAATTTCAAATAAAAAATAATCTTTTTTTATTTTTTATAATTCAGAATAAACACAAATCTTATTATTATCTAAATCTCTAAAATAGGAAAAATACATATTATCATAACCTTCCCTTATTCCAGGATCACCCTCATTTATACCTCCATTTTTTATTGCCAACTCATGAACCTTATCGACAATTTGTTGAGATAAAACTTTAAAAGCTACCATTGTTCCATTACCAAATGATGCTTTTCCACCATCAAAAGGAAGTGTTATGTAAAAAATGGTCTTTTTAGGGTCATCTTTTCTTGCATAACCAATAAATTCATTGTCATCTTCAACTTTAACCATTTCTATTTCTGATAAAAAAGAATCATAAAATTTTGAAGATTTTTCTAAATTATTTGTTCCATACATGAAATAACCAATCATTTTTAAACCTCACTTAATATCACTAAATAAATTAAAAAAATAATTTTATAAAAAATATTATTGTATTTTAATAAAATCACGAAAAAAATTTTAGAAATGTAGCTTTTTTTTTGGAGGTTTATTTCGATGGAGAAGAAAATTATAAAAACATCTTAGGCCGAATGGCAGAGTAGCTTATGCACGGGCCTGCAAAGCCCGCTACCTTAAAAATTAATTTATTACATATTAAATTTATTCAAATCTTTTGTAGGATTAAGAACTAAGAAAGGGACATCACCTTCATATTTTTCAATTTTTGCACCCAATGATTTAACTTTAGAAAACAAAGCCTCCCCTTTTTCTTTCCATGCGTTATCTAAATCATTTTTATTATCAAAAAAATTTAAATAAAATCCAACATTCTGGGAAGTTGTGACTGTTATTCTCATTAAAAATAACTTTTTTTCTAATACTTTTGTATGATTTGTTAGAATATATGAATCAAAACTTTCTTTTGAAAACTCATTTGGAAAAGTAATTTTAAATATTCTGCAATAAATCATTTTGTAACATCTATTTAATAATTTATAATAATTAAGTTTAAGTATTTACAGCATCTAACAAAAAAGATAAAGATGTCAACTAAATGGCCGGATGGCAGAGTGGCTTATGCTCGGGCCTGCAAAGCCCGCTACCCCGGTTCGATTCCGGGTCCGGCCTCCATAAATTATAAAGCTTATTTAAATTTTTAATGGAATTAAAAAATTTTTTAACAAGAAAAGCACCAACGTCACATGATTTAGTACTTATAGGCGGAGGTCATTCTCAAATTACTGTTTTAAAGAAATTTGGAATGAAACCAATTCCAGGTTTGAGAATTACATTAATAAATAAAGATTTTATATCATCATATAGCGGTATGTTACCTGGATATATAGCTGAAACGTATGACAGGTCTCAAACTGAAATTGATTTGTTGAATTTATGTAAATTTTCAAATTCAAGGCTCGTTATTGATAAAGTTATTGGTTTAGATTTAGATGAGAAACTAGTTATTCTTGAAAATAGGGCCCCTATTATTTTTGATACATTATCAATTAATTCAGGAGGGGAACCAAATCTAGGCTACATTAAAGGTGCTAATGAATTCAGTATTCCTATAAAACCAATATCGAAGTTAGTAAAAATTATTGATGGTATAAAAGAAAAGATAAAAAAATTAAATGGAATATCAATTTCTGTTGTTGGAGGTGGAGCTGGAGGAATAGAACTAGCTTTAGCACTAACACAGTATTTAAAAACAAAACAAAATATCAAGGAAATTAAAGTTAATCTAATTTCAAAAGGTCAGTATTTAGCTAAGGCAAAAAATAAAATTTCTCAAAATACTATTTTAAGTTTTTTAAAAAATAATAATATCAACGTCATATTAAACGAAGAAGTTATTGAATTTGGTGAAAGTTTCATAAAGACTTCAAAAGGAACTATAATAAATTCAAAATTTAATTTTTTAGTCACACCAATTTCTGCCCCAAAATGGATATCTGAAACTGGATTAAGATTGGATAATTCAGGATTTGTTAGAGTAAATAAATTTTTACAAACATCTAATGAAAACATTTTTGCATCTGGTGATGTAAGCTCTTTTGAGAATAAAAATCTTCCAAAAGCAGGTGTCTATGCTGTAAGACAAGGGCCAATTTTATTTAAAAACTTAAGAGCAAAAATTTTAAATTATAGTTTGACAGGTTTTAAACCTCAAAGTTCTTTTTTGTCATTAATAGGCAACGGTAAAGATGAAGCTATTTTTTCATGGAAGGGCATCTCATTTAAAAGCAAGTTTGCTTGGATGCTTAAGAGATATATTGATGAAAGCTTTATGAAAAAATATAATCATTTGAATTTAATGAAGATGGAAAGTATTCAACCTCATCCAAAATTAATTTCAAAGGAGAACAAAGGAGATCCTGCTTTAGAAAAAATCAGATGCCTAGGTTGTGGAGCAAAAGCCCCATGGATTTCTCTAAATAACGGAATTAATTCTATAGTAGATAATTTACATTCAAAGAGTAATAAATTAAATAATGTCACAATTACCAGTGACGCTTCCATTATAGATGTGCCTAGTGGTAACAATCTAGTACAGTCAGTTGATCTAATTTCTGCTATTGTAAATGACCCTTATACCCTTTCAAGAATTGCTGCAATTCATGCAATATCTGATGTACTATCTGCAAGTGCGACACCTATGAACGCTGAAGCTATTTTTATATTACCCCCAGGCTTACAGAAAATTCAAAGTCGTTTAATCTCGGAACTATTAAATGGAGCTACTTATGAATTTAATTCTCATAATATAAAATTAAATGGCGGACACACTAGTGAAGGAGAAGAATTGCAAGTAGGATTTTGCATTAGTGGAATTAGGCCCAAAAGTTTTAAATCAAAAGAGCCAGAAGTTGGAGATAAATTAATTTTAACCAAGCCTCTTGGTACAGGGGTTATATTAGCAGCCAACATGAGACTAAAAATTAATCCTATTGAATATCAAAACACAATTGAAACAATGCTCAATTCAAATTTAAATGCAGCAAATATTATTAGAAATGAGAATATATCAGCTGTAACTGATGTAACAGGTTTTGGTTTAGCTCGTCATACACTTAATCTTACCAAACCATTTGGAGCTAATTTAAGCATCAAAGATATTCCTGTACTTTCTGGAGCACTTGAACACTTGTCTAATAATATTTACTCATCGTTGGCATTCTCAAATAAAAAGGCAATAAATTTTACAAGTAGAATTTCGAAACAAGATCACATTATTTTTGATCCTCAAACAAGTGGAGGACTATTAGTTTCTGTAAATAAAATTAAAGCCAATCAAGTTTTGGAAAAATTAAAAAAAAGTAATCACCATGCTTCAATAATTGGTGAAGTTATTGAAAAACATGAAATAATATTAAATTAGTTAAAGATGAAAGAGATAGAATATATTGATGACTGGAGAAAAATAAAAAATGCCGAAATTATAGATGTAAGATCTCCATCGGAATTTAATAATGACCATATACCAGGCTCTATAAATATTCCAATTTTAAATGACCAACAGAGACACGATGTTGGAAAAACTTATAAAGAAGTAAATCCATTCAAAGCAAAAATAATGGGAGCTTCAATTATTTCTAAAAATATTTCTAAATTTTTAGATAATGAGTTTTTTTCAAGAAAAGGATCTTGGCAAGCTTTAATATACTGTTGGAGAGGAGGTCAAAGAAGTAGATCTCTAGCTTTGGTTTTAAATGAGATTGGTTGGCGTATTTCAATTTTGAGAGGAGGCTATAAAAATTATCGAAAATTAGTTTTAGATGAATTAAATGACCTTAGTAAATATCAATTTAAAATTCTCCAAGGACAAACTGGGTCAGCAAAAACAAAAATTCTAAATTGTCTTAATAATATGAATGCTCAAGTTATTGATCTTGAAAATTTAGCGTGTCATAGAGGATCACTTCTAGGAAGTGAAATCAATAAAAAACAACATAGCCAAAGATACTTTGAAAGCCTTCTCCATAATGCTATTGATAAATTTGATTGTACTAAACCAATATTTATTGAATCTGAAAGTAGTAAAATTGGAAAATTACATTTGCCTAAGAAGTTATGGCTAAAATTAAATGAGTCAGACAGATTATTATTAAATGTTCCAATCGATGAGCGTATTAAGTTTTTATTAAAAGAGTACAAGCATTTAACAAAAGATTGTAAATTAATTCAACCTTTTATAAGTGGCATGAAAGGTAAGATTTCCAATGAAAAATTATCAAATTGGACCAATTTAATTCAAAAACAAGATTGGAAAAATTTTGTTAAGGAAATTTTAGAAAACCATTATGATCCAAAATATAATTTTTCTGCAACGAAACACATGAATAAAATTAAACATGAGATAGATATAATTAAACTAGATAAATTAAGTATTGATAATACTAGTAAAAAAATATTAAAATATTTTAATTAATATATTATTATTGCATGAAGATTATATTAGTGTATAAGCGAATTATTCCCCAGTAGCTCAGCGGTAGAGCAAGCGACTGTTAATCGCTTGGCCGGCGGTTCGAATCCGTCCTGGGGAGCCATTCCCAACTGTCTACGGATATATTGTTAACCTCTGCAACAGATTGAGTGTCATCATTGGTAACAACATATTAAATGTTTTTAACGAAGGTGGATTTATATCAACATTACTACTTTTTGTTGCAAGTAGAAGACATAATAGTGTCAAAAATTAAAATAA